>ERZ507086.693-NODE-693-length-16287-cov-14.197080_pt1 | contig 16287 bp, 10 predicted proteins | sample MGYA00512292_ERZ507086 | MGnify/ENA metagenome assembly ERZ507086
CAGTACGGAAATCTTCTTTCGTCGTATAACCCCAGCGGCTCTGTCCGAAACCAAAAGCAAACTTTGGCGGAATATAACTGCGTCCAATTACGTGACGGAACTGTTTTACGATATCATAAGCATTCTCACCTTCAAGCACGTAAATATCCAGATCAGCATTTTCGCAGGATACCCTGAGTGTATCCTCTCTGTCATATCCAATATCAAAGGTCAGTTTCGACGGATAGTCAAAAAACAATCCAAATGTAGTCTTTCCACTCACGATAATAAAGTTGTGTGCTCCGTACAAAGAACGCTTGTCCTCTGTGTGTACCGGATCATCTGTGCAATTACTGATATAACAATACCCTCTCTTGTTGATTCCACGATTGGCTTCACCCAGACCATAGACAATGTCATCTTCATCCATGATATAAGTAAAAACAAATCCTTCCTCCTGACTGACCTCTCCATATGGGAGAACGCCCTCAGTTGTTTCAATTTTTTCAGTCAGTGCCTCCGTATTAAATGGAGTTCCATATCTATATTTTCTAATCATTTCTCTGTCACCTGGTGTTTATAATATAATACAAATGCTTCATATGGGTTCAGAATAATTTTTCCGTCGAATTCTTTTCTTCCAAGGTTTGTGATCAGACACTCTGCGCCTTTAAATTCTTCCGGCACTTCTACTTCTGCATTCTTGTCGCTAAAGTTGCAGACAGTCAGAAGTTTTTCCTGATCCCCTTTTCTTGTGTAAGCAAAAATCTGCTCGTCTTCACGATAAAGCGGTTCAAATTCGCCATAAACAATAATTTCTTTCTCCTTGCGCAAGCTGATCAGTTTCTGATAGTAATGGAAAACAGAATCCGGATCTTCAAGCTGCTGTGCTGCATTAATCTTTTTGTAGTTTTGGTTTACTTTAATCCACGGCTCACCATCTGTGAATCCAGCCTGTTTGCTGTCATCCCACTGCATCGGAGTTCTCGCATTGTCACGGCTTCTCAGCATCAGACATTTCATCATGTGTTCCGGAGTCATAAGACCTGATTCAGTAAACTCTTCAAAGTAATTAATACTTTCAATATCACGGTAATCTTCCAGTTTGTCAAAATAAACATTTGTCATACCAAGCTCTTCCCCCTGGTATACATATGGCGTTCCCTGCATCATGTGAATACAGGTAGCCAGCATTTTTGCAGATGTTTCTCTGTATACCGGATTGTCATTTCCAAAACGGCTGACGCTTCTCGGTTGATCATGATTACCTAAAAACAAACTGTTCCATGCTTTACCCTGGAGTTTCTCCTGCCATTTGATCATGATGTTTTTAAACTTTTTAAAATCATATTTTTGAGTTGTCCACTTTCCATAATCTCCGCATCCACTCTCCACATGCTCAAATTGGAATACCATATTCAGTTCATTTCTGTCTTCACCCGCATATTTCTGTGCTTCTTCAATTGTAACTCCAGCTGTTTCACCAACTGTCATGATATCATATTTTGAAAGGACTTCATGATTCATTTCCTGAAGAAATTCATGGACTCTTGGACCATGTACGCTATATGGTCCAAAATCGCCATAAAGTCCGTTATTCATTTCTCCATCCGGAAATCTTTGATCTTTGGAAATCATACTGATAACATCCATACGGAAACCATCAATTCCTTTTTCACACCAGAATTTCATCATATCGTAAACTTCCTGGCGTACTTTTTCATTTTCCCAATTGAGATCCGGCTGTTTTTTTGAAAACAGATGCAGATAATACATCTGTGTCTGCGGATCATATTCCCATGCAGAACCGCCGAATGCTCCTCCCCAGTTATTAGGTTCTTTTCCGTTTACCGGGTCTTTCCAGATATAATAATCACGATATGGATTATCTTTTGACTTGCGGCTTTCAATAAACCAGTTATGTTCATCCGATGTATGATTGACTACAAGATCCATCAGAATCCTGATGGATCTTTTGTGTGCTTCACACAACAATTCCTCATAATCCTCCATAGTTCCATATTCTTCATAAATTCTACGGTAATCAGAAATATCATAACCATTATCGTCCTGAGGTGATTCCAGCATCGGAGAAATCCATAACACATTTACCCCAAGTTCTTTAAGGTAATCGAGTTTCTGTATGATTCCTCTGATATCTCCTACGCCATCACCATTACTGTCTTTAAAACTCTTAGGATATATCTGATATACTACACTTTCTTTCCACCATTTTTTCTCCATGCCAAGTCTCCTCATTTCTAATTATTTGACCGCTCCTGCAACCACACCATTCATTATACTCACCACATCCTTGCAGTATCAAGAGGTTTCTCGTGAAACTACAAAAGGTAACAAACTTTATTTCCTGCTTTTATACAGTTTATACAAAGGAAAACAGGTCATAGCACCTGCTCGCCTATATATGCAAGAAAAAAAAGGATCCTGTCATTCTTTGACAGAATCCCTCTTTACCAGATAGACTGGGTTTTTTATATTTAATTCGTTCAGCGTCTCTCCCTGAATCAATTTCATCAGGCGTTCCAGCGCCACATGTGCTTTTTGTGGAATATCCTGATGAACGGTTGTCAGTTTCGGTCGAATCATGCTCGCGTAAACACTGTCATCATATCCTGTAACAGAAATCTGATCTGGAACCATGATTCCTTCGTCAAAAAAGAAATTTATTGCTTCAATTGCATTATAATCTGAAGAAAAGGCCAGTGCTTTAGCTTCGAGAAAGCGTGGGAGAAGTTCTCTGTATTTCCTGAGACGAAGATTTCTTTTACCTGGAATAACTATGTATCGGGAATGACTGCAGAATCCCCCTTGTTTTTCCATCGCCTGTTTGAATCCCATCCACCGATAGTAATCGCTGTCCTGCTCCGTTTCCGCAACAAACAATGCTTTCTTATATCCACAGGAATACAGGTATTCTCCGATCTGATAACCTCCTGAATAATCATCTATACCAACATTTTGGAAGGTATAAGCCCCTTTCGGATAAGCATCGATCAGAATCATTTTTTTGTTTAATCTGTGCGAAAGGTTATGATACTGCTCTTCATTGTACCCCAGGATGATCAATCCCTCTACATTCCATTTTGAAGCAATATCCACTACATTCTGAATACTTTCACCGCCGATAAGCATAACATAATATCCATTTTCTTCCATTTCCATCTGAATCGTTCCGATCAGTTCTCCCACGAATGGATCCTGAAGTGACTGCATACCATGAGCGTAAGTAAATCCGAGTACTACGCCTATAATTCTGGAACCATGACCGGAAAGCATCATGGAACCCATATTCGGAACATAGTTCTGTTCTTTAAGAATAGCCGTGATTTTATCGATCGTTTTCTGGGAAACTCTTTTCGTATTGCCATTTATAACATTGGATACCGTGGTGCGGCTGACGCCTGCCATATCTGCAATATCCTGAAGCCGAATCATAAAACCTTCCTCCTGTATTCTTATTTCCTTACAATACTGTTTCCTGCTTATTTGTACTCAGATACTTTCGTTTCTGCAAAAGTCATTTTCGCTTATATCAAATTTATAATATCATAGGCAGTTAGGTTTGTCACATAAAGGTTTGCAATTTCAAACTGCAAGACCGCTGTAATTGCGACTGATAAAATTAACCATTGTCTCCATGAATATATTAGAGATATAATATAAATACTGGTATCTGATTTTTCTGAATACTAAGTATCTAAAAATGGGGAATGATAAATGAACAAACAAGAGAAACAGATTTTCACATCCGACAAGTTGAAAGAAACAGCCATCATGACGATAGCAGTGGGCATTATCGCCGCGGCCGTATATTTCTTTTTGATTCCGAGTATGACCTCGATCAGCAGTATATCCGCGCTGGCAATTGTTATGTCGCATTATATACCGTTGCATGTATCAACGATCACAATGATATTGAACGTTGTCCTACTGCTGATAGGCTTTGTGACATGCGGAAAGGAGTTCGGAGCAAAGACGGTTTACACCAGCATCCTGCTGCCGTTGTATCTTGCAGTATTTGAACACATATTTCCGGATTTTACCTCGCTGACAAACAGCAGTGAACTGGATGTAATATGCTATATCCTGGTCGTAAGTATCGGCCTCAGTATTTTATTTAACATGAATGCATCTTCTGGCGGACTGGATATCGTAGCGAAGATCATGAATAAATATCTGCACATAGAATTAGGAAAAGCAATGTCCATCTCGGGCATGTGTGTGGCACTTTCTTCCGCTCTGATCTATGACAAGAAAGCTGTCGTTTTAAGTGTGCTTGGAACTTATTTTAATGGTATTGTGCTGGATCATTTTATCTTTGGCCAGAATCTGAAACGGCGTGTATGTATTATTACAAAATACGAAGAAGAAGTCCGTCAGTTTATCTTGCATGAACTGCATAGCGGAGCAACATTCTACGAGGCGACAGGCGCATACAATATGCAGAAACACAGAGAGATCATTACGATCGTGGACAAAAGTGAATATCAGAAACTGATGAATTATATTATCAAGAAGGATCCGGAAGCATTCGTGACAGTGTATACAGTATCTGATATGAGATACCGTCCAAAGGTAAGATCCTTTTAGGCGGGAAGAAGCTCTACAGAACACTTTACGCAGCTGCTTGAATATCTGAACAGAAAAGAGTCGCAGCCTGTTCCATCAGGGAATAACTGTGACTCTTTTTATTTTGTCTTCCATTTTTATGGCATTACTTCACAATATCCAGCTGCCCGACAATTCCGATATATCCATCTGTTTTTATTGATGACCATAATGTGTGCAGTTTCAGATCACACATCTGCCTTTCACCTTTTACTTTTAACATTACTTTCATTGAAACTTCTTTGTTTTTACTTGATACTGAATCCAACGAATCTTTTACGCGCTGAATATCCTCTTCGCTTATATCATATACTCCATATAAATCAAATCCCGGAAGATCTCTCTGATACTCTTTCTGCGATTCTCCGTCTGTTAAAACCAGTTTTCCTGAAATCGCATTATACTCCATTGAAATCTTACCGCTATTCTCCTTAAAGAACTTTATCTTTTCCTGCATGATCTCAATAACACGCTGGGAATAATCCTTGTGTGGCAATGCATTTTGCCTCAGTATTTCTTCTGAGATCCTCTGCGCTTCATAATACTCTCTGTTGTCATCCTTTTCTTTCTTAAATGTTTTGGACAACTGAGGACTGATCTCTTTCAGGCATTCCAGAAGAAGTGGATTAAACTGTCCGCACTGACCTTCCAGAATCATCTGGATTGCCGTATCATGATCATATGCATTCTTATAACACCGTACACTTGTAAGCGCATCATACACATCAGCAATTGACACGATCTGCGCAGAGATTGGTATTTCTTCCCCTTTTAGTCCATCAGGATATCCTCTTCCGTCCCATCGTTCATGATGCCATCTGCAGATTTCCCATGCAGTGCGTACCAGAGGCTTGTCCTGTGGGAAATCCATATCCCGGATCATAGATGCTCCGATCTCACTGTGGCTTTTCATAATCTTGAATTCTTCATCTGTCAGTCTGCCTGGTTTATTGAGGATTTCTTCCGGAATGCTGACCTTTCCAATGTCATGAAGGGAAGATGCTGTTATGATCAGAGCAATATCCGCTTCTGTCAGATGATACGCATCTGTTTTCCTGATCAATTCTCTCAACAGCATCTCCGTTGCGATACGGATGTGTAATATATGTTCGCTGCTTTCACTGTTATGAGAACCTAATACATTGCTCAGGATTCCAATCATAATCGTGTTGTTTTCTTCTTTCTCATAGACCTGATCTACAACCACATTGATCAGCCGCTTCTGGTTTGCATAAAGTCCCAATGTATTCTGGACTCTTTTCTTTACGATAACTGCATCAAACGGTCGGCTGATATAGTCTGTGATCCCCAAATCATACGCTTTTCGCATAATTTCGACTGATTCTTCTGATGAAATCATGACAACCGGGACTTCATCAATCCACTGTAACTCCCTCATATGTTCCAACACCTGGAATCCATTCATCTGCGGCATATTGATATCCAGAAGCATCAGGTCGATCTCTGGATGCACTTCCAGAATCTGGATTGCCTGAGTTCCATTTTCAGCTTCCAGATAATCATAACTGCTGCCAAGAATCTCCTTTAATATATCTCTGTTAAGTTCTGAATCATCTACAATAAGTAGTTTTTGTTTCTCACTCATCCTTTATCCTCACGATTTTTATTTTTTCCTGCTAATTCAGCAATAATCTTCACTAATAGTTTCATATCGATCGGTTTTGAGACATGCTCATTCATTCCTGCTTCTTTTGACTTTATCCTGTCCTCAACAAAGGCATTCGCAGTCATTGCGATGATCGGAATTTTCTTTGCGTCACTTCTGTCCATTGTGCGGATCGTCTTGGTTGCCTCATATCCGTTCATAACCGGCATCATGACATCCATGAGGATTACGTCGAATTCACCGGAAGCACTTTTCTCAAAAATTTCCACTGCCTCCTGACCGTTCCATGCCTTTACCACAGAAGCTCCTTCGCTTTGAATGACGAATTCTGCGATCTCCATGTTCAATTCATTGTCTTCTACGAGCAGAATGTTTAATCCTCTGATGGAAGCCGTTACTTCCTCCTGTTTCTCTTCGTCTCTCGCTACATCTTCATTTATTTTAAATGGAATTGTGATCACAAAAGTAGTACCTATGCCCTGCTCACTTATAAAGGTGATTGTTCCACCCATTTTTTCCACAAGACTCTTTGTGATCGGCATTCCCAGACCGGTACCGCCAAACTTGGATGCTCCGCCTTTCTGCTCCTGCGCAAATGGCTCAAACAGATGTTTTTGGAATTCCTCACTCATACCAATTCCCGTATCCTGACATATGAACTCCAGCATTACAACTCCATTCTGATCGGAAGGAATCTCCCTGCTGCTCAAATAAATCTTTCCATAATCTTTATTGTACTTTACGGCATTACTCAGGATATTCATCAGGAGACGCTTCAGATGGATTGGGCTGCCTATAAGATCTTTATGAATGATCTCTGGTGTTTTGTGTTCCACCTTGATTTCTCTTTCATCAGCCATCTTTCCGACTACATCTATCACTTCATTTATTAATTGATAGATATTAAACGGTTTCTCTTCCAGATAAATTTCTCCTGACTCCAGTTTGCTCATATCAAGAACTTCATTAACCAATTCCTGAAGAATATTGGAAGCCTCACGGATTTTCCCTCTGCATTCAGTCTGTCTCGACAGATCATCACGATAATAATCGCCCACATCAAGCATTCCGCAGATTCCATTGATCGGTGTCCGGATATCATGGCTCATCCTCTGCAGGAATTCTGTCTTCGCCCGGTTCGCCGCATCAGCCTTTTTCGCTGCTTCCAGAAGGCTCTTTTGATATTTCTGTTCTTTTTCCCTTTCTATTTTGAGAATATTTTTCTGTAATTTTCTGTAAATCATCCAGATTAGTGCTACAACAATCAGATAAATGAATAGGCACATGATCACATTTTGCAGAAGTGTCTGAAATATGATCGAATCCGGAACGTAAGCATAGATGTAATGGTCTCTCTGCTTCAGCATAACACCGTGACACCGGACTCCATTGATCGTTAAGCCCATCATGTGCCTACTGTCTGCATGATTTTTTAGCTTTTGGATTGCTTCATAATCGGTTGTGCTTTGTCCGATCAGCCCGGTATTGTTTGAAGCAATGATCACGCCTTCATCTGCTACGATAATTGTCCCATCCCGGTCCTTCCGATAGCCATTCAACAAACTCTGTATCGTAAGCGTATAATTCGTTGCATACTCTGCAGAAGTATAATAATAAGTCACTACAACTCCCGGTGCATCCTTTCTTGTGCAGGCAGCCATATCAATATAAGCCCCGTCATTATGATTGATTCTCTTGGCATACACTTTTTCATCGTAAATTGCTGTATCCAGTACGATTTCTTTCTCTGCACATTCTTTTATTTCCGGCAATAAACTTTCGTTCGTACTGTATTCACATACTATAGTTCCATCTGTATCCAGAACCACGATTCCCGTCAGCCATAACTGTTCTGCACTTTCTTTCAATAGCTGATCATCCAGTGTTTTTTCATTCTCTGTTTCTGCGGCTATATTTTTGCTGACCTGCCGGGTTCCCTCAATGGCACGAAGCAGACTTTTGGATTCTGATGATTCATTATAATGTGTATATGTGGAACATTGTACTTTTACATAATTTACCGTGTCTAAAAGATTAGCCTCTTTCTTTTCTTTGTCTGCATTGCTGAAAAAACATACAGACAGCACGACAAGACATATCCCAACAGCTATACTGATGATCCAGAATTTCTTTTCTGTTGGGACAGATTTTTTATTCTTCTTCAAGCTGGTCCACCTCCAGATATTTTTCTGGGTCATCAAGATATTTTCCTATGATTTTTGCAGAAGTTCCGTCCTCTCGCATTTCATCCAGAGTCTGCTCCAGTTTCTCCGGCAGATCCCGAGTTTCATTTTTTGAGAAAGCGACTCCGATTCCGACTGTCATAAGTGGTTCATCCAGAATTCGGAATTTCGCATCATAATCTTTCATATACTGTATAACCGATTCCTCATGTACACCTATTGCATCTGCATATCCCTTTCCAAGGAATGTATAGATCAGTTCCCTGTGTTCCAGGCTGATCAGATTACCAAGCTTTGGAATCCTGCTGTCTGTTCTTTTCAGAAAAATTCCTTCCGGTTTTGTTGTAGATTGTACGGCAAGTGTCTTTCCTTCCAGATCACTCAGGGTATAGATATCACTGTTCTCATTGACTGCAACCACCTGGTTACTGACCATATACGGACCGGCCCATTTATAAGCATCCAATCGTCCTTTCATGGAGAAGCAGCCCATAATACAATCAATATCACCGTTCTCTACCAGCTCTTGCTTCTTCTCCCAGTCAATATTGACAATTTCTACGTCATAACCCATTCGTCCAAATGCTTCCGTTGCCAGTTCAACATCGATTCCTGTTGGTACACCATCTTCATTCAGATAATTATATGGGGGATAACTGTCGCTTCCAAGCTTTATAACCGAGCGTTCCGCTGTGTCAGATTCTCGATCTGTTTTTCCACATCCGGAAAGACACATTACCAGGCAAGTCAGAAAAAGACCTGCATTTATCACTTTCTTTATTGTCATATACTTTTTTCCTTTTGAAATCAAAAATGTGATAACTGTTCAGAGCCAACCTCCAAAATGCTACGCATTTTACACCTGTTTTATGAAATTTTGCTTGGCTCTGAACAGTTGCAAAATATGACTCTATTATATCTTGATATTATTCTGTATACAAGAAAAACCTGTTACTGTTCACACGATGTGCGACCAGCAACGCATCTCGCCATTTTAAATCGCCTTTGGCGATGGGGCGAGATGCATTCAAGCCAAAACCTGCATCCTCCGTGTCCATCAGCGAAGTGATTGACACGGGAGTGAACAGTAACACCATATTGGCATTCATATTGACATTCCTTTCACAGGGTGTCATAATACTTGCGGAGATAGTATTTGGAATACTACAAAACTATACTCTGACTGAATCACAACAATTTCATATTGAACAGTTACCCCGCCGGAAATGGCGGAAAGCGAGCTTATATTTATTTAAGACATAAAATAAGACTCAGGGAATACGAAGAATAGCAAAAGCATTTGCAGGGACCAGTATGCCTTGACGAATGCTTTTTTTGTAAGGAGACCAATAAGAAATGACAGTTGAGATGTTAAAAGGAAAGATTCATCGTGCTACAGTAGTACAGGCCGAACTTGACTATGTTGGAAGTATTACTGTTGATGAAGACCTGCTGGAAGCGGCAGGAATTATGGAATATGAGAAAGTTCAGATCGTGGACGTAAATAACGGAAGCCGATTTGAAACTTATACGATCTGCGGCAAGCGCGGAAGCGGAATGATCTGCTTAAATGGTGCTGCGGCAAGATGCGTAAGTACTGGTGACAAGATTATTATCATGTGTTATGCACATTATGATTCTGAAGAAGCCAAAGAACATAAACCACAGGTTGTTTTTGTAGATGATGAAAATAAGATCAGCTGTGTTACAAACTATGAGAAACACGGATTACTGAAAGATATGGCATAACTGCAAAAGTGATTGTAACCTATAAATAAAAATGAAATTTGTTGAATTCAGAACAAGAGGCTATCTCCTAATTTAGTTTTAAAAGGAGAACACCATGCAGGTAACAAAAACAGTAAAGGAAACAAGAGATTTAATTAAGAACTGGAAAAGAGAAGGGAAAACAATCGGTCTTGTACCGACAATGGGATTCCTTCATGAAGGACACGCAAGTCTGATCAAGAGATGCCGCGAAGAAAATGATATCGTTGTTGTATCTGATTTTGTAAACCCGACACAGTTTGGACCGACAGAAGATCTGGAAGCATATCCAAGAGATTTCAAACGTGACAGCAAACTCTGCGAGAGCCTTGGAGCTGATGTCATCTTTCATCCGGAACCGGAGGATATGTACCATGATCCACATGCCTTTGTAAGTATTGATACTTTATCAGATACACTGTGCGGTAAGACAAGACCAATCCATTTTAAAGGTGTATGTACCGTTGTTTCTAAGTTATTTAACATTGTAACACCGGACAGGGCATATTTCGGTCAGAAAGATGCACAACAGCTGGCAATCATCCGCAAAATGGTACAGGATCTGAATTTTGATATCCAGATCGTAGGATGCCCTATCATCCGTGAAGAAGACGGACTTGCGAAATCATCCAGAAATACATATTTAAGTGAAGAAGAAAGAAAAGCCGCTCTTTGTCTTTCAAGAGCTGTAAAAGCCGGTCAGAATATGATCTGCAAGGGAAGCAAAGCTGAAGAAGTATTAACAAAGATGCGCGAGATTATCGAAGCTGAACCTCTGGCAAAGATTGATTATGTATCTATGGTAGATGCACTGGATATGCAACCGGTAGAAATCGTAGAAAAAGACGTTCTGGTCGCCATGGCAGTTTACATCGGAAAAACCAGACTGATCGACAACTTTAGCTACGAGGTATAGCATATGGAAAATGTGATGAAAAAAGTAGGAAAAGCCAGTTCTTTTCTTACAAAATATATTGGAATTATTATCATCTGCTTCTCTGTGATCGCATTTTTCTGGCGCGATGGATTCGCGTGGACAACCAATTATACTTCCGTCTTTCTTGGGGTTGCCATGTTTGGCATGGGGCTTACAATCAAGATGGACGATTTTAAGAGAGTTTTTTCAAGACCGAAAGAAATCGTGATCGGATTTGTTGCACAATATACGATCATGCCTGTTGTGGCATGGGGATTATGCCAGCTGATGCATCTTCCGACAGATCTTGCACTCGGCGTTATTCTGGTCGGATGTTGTCCTGGGGGAACAGCAAGTAATGTGATCACATATATTGCCGGAGGTGATGTGGCACTCTCTGTTGGAATGACGATCACTTCCACGCTTGCGGCCCCACTGATGACACCGTTATTAGTGTATCTGCTTGCCGGTGCCTGGGTAGAAGTATCTTTCCTTGCAATGGTAATTTCTGTTGTGAAAGTTGTACTGATTCCGGTGCTTCTTGGTATTTTGATCAACTGGATCTTTGGAAAGCAGATTCAGAAAATATCAGAAGTACTTCCACTGATTTCTGTTGTATCCATCGTAATGATCATCAGTGGAATCGTATCTGTCAATGCAGAAAAAATCTTAAGCTGTGGTCTGCTCGTACTTGGAGTTGTGGCACTTCACAATCTCTGCGGAATGGGCATCGGGCTTGGCGCAGCAAAACTTTTACATATCGAATATGATAAAGCTACTGCGATTGCAATCGAAGTTGGAATGCAGAACAGCGGCCTTGCGATTTCTCTTGCAACAGCTAATTTTGCAGCCAATCCACTGGCAACGCTTCCGGGAGCGATCTTCAGTGTATGGCATAATATATCAGGCTCTTTATTCGCCGGGATCCGCCGTGGCGGAACTGGTACGAAAGAAGCTTGCCTGGAAGTAACTGAATAGATAGAAAGAAAACTCCTGTGATTTGAATCTTCAAAATCACAGGAGTTTTTCCTTTTCACTCACTATGCTATGTCTATTGATACCTGGCAATCGTCTCTTTCAATATCTGTGTATCAACCGGTTTTGCAATATGGGCATTCATGCCGGCATCCAGACTTGCCTGGACATCTTCCTGAAATGCATTCGCTGTCATTGCAATGATCGGAATATCAGCCTTTTCTTTATCAGCGAACTGACGGATCCGTTTTGTTGTCTGATATCCATCCATATTCGGCATCTGAACATCCATAAGGATCAAATCATAAGTTCCTGCCGGCATCTGATCAATCTGATCTACACACTGGACACCATCCTCCACCCGATCGATCAGTAATCCTTCCTTTTCTAAAATAGTCATTGTAATCTCTGCGTTCAGATCATTATCTTCTGCAAGCAGGATTCGTTTTCCTTTTAATATTTTTTCTGGCACATCTTGTTTTTGACATGGTTTCTTTTCCTCGCAAATCTCATCTGCAAGTCTATGCTGAAGAATCACTGTGAAACAGCTTCCCTTACCAGGTTCACTTTCCACTTCGATCGTTCCGCCCATCATGTCAACCATTCTCTTCACAATAGACATCCCCAGTCCTGTTCCACTGACTTTTCCAATCGTCGTATTGCGTTCACGACTAAAAGAATCAAACATAATAGGGATATAATCCTTGCTCATACCGATACCGGTATCTGCCACTTCTGTTTTGATCTTTACATATCCTTCTTTATCCCCCGGAAGCTCCTGTACTTTGATTGTCACAGTTCCACCATCCGGAGTATATTTGAGTGCATTGCTTACAAGATTGCTCAGAATTTCTCTGATTTTCGTTCCGTCACACACAACATTCTTGTGCGTCACGTGCATTTCACTCTTAATCTGTATATTTTTTTCTTTTGCAGCTGATGCAAACACACCATCTACTTCTTCTAATATATCACCCATTCTTTCAATATTCTCATCGATTTCCATCTTGCCACTCTCAATGTGGGCCATATCAAGAACATTGTTGATAATGGATAACAAGAGCTTTCCTGACAACTCTATTTTCTTCTGATAATCCAACAGCTTCGGATCTGTCAGACCTTCTTTCATCAACTGATTATATCCAAGGATAACATTCATTGGTGTACGGATATCATGCGACATATTATTCAGGAAGTTCGTCTTGGCTTTGTTTGCATTCTCCGCTTTTTCTGCTTCGATCCGCAATCTTTCATTCAGTTCCCGCGTGTCTTCCGCTGCCTTCTTTGCAACAGTTTCTGCTCTTCTGGATTCTCTTAAAAGTCCAAGTATCATTACGAGCACGATTGTAATTGCACCAAGACAGATCAGCGAAACTGTCCTCAGATTATCTTTTATAAAATCTGCAAATGTAACTTTTTCGGACTCTTTTACATACCTGGAGATGGAACCTGTAAGCAGGTTTTCCGGCATAACCTTCAATGTTTTGTTTAAGACTGATAAAAGACACTTGTTCCCACTGTTAACCGCAAAGCATGCCTGCTCCGGAATTGAAAGCGGAACATTATAAAACTTATATTTACTGTTATATTTTGCTGCACTGCCAGGATCGGAGATAAAGAAATCCGCCTCTCCTTTTTTCACAAGATCTGCGGCTGCATCTTTAGAATCACATTCAACAATCTTCCACTGCGGATAATAATATTCAATATGTTTCTTTACAGAAATGGCATCTTTATCAAGAGCAACACGATTGAACTCATTTTCATCGAAATGATGCTTATTTGTGACAGCTGACAAACTATATATCCAGGTTGTATCTGTACATGCAAACTGGTATTTTTCTGCTATATTCGGCTGCTGATTAAAATGAAAGATCATATCTATCTCATCTGCCTGCAATGCCTGGATCAGTTCATCCAGATTGTCATATCCAACCAGTTGAAATTCCAGTTCATAATTCCCCAGACAGTTCGCCGCATATTGTATATAATCCGAAATTGCCCCGCTAAACTTGCCACTTGAGAGATCCATCGTACTGACTCCAAGATCACCATTCAGGAATCCCATCCTAATTGCACCATGTTCTTCCAGCCATGCCTTTTCGTCTTTTGAGATAGCCGGTTCATAATTTATCGAAAAATATCTCTTATACAGCTCTGCACTATAAAACGGTCTTTCCTCCTCCAACTCATACATGGCACTGTCCAGTTCTTCTTTAATATCAGTACGTTCCTTATTGATTGCAAAATAGATGTCCGATTTTCCAATACAGCTGACGGTGGATATTCCCTGTCCTGCCCATATTGATTCTTCAAGTGAAACAAAACAGTCAATTTCATGATTGGACAACATTTTCTCTACATCTGTACTTCCGGTTATATTTACGTGTTCTGTATTCAGTCCGTATTTTTGCTCCCATTCCGTCAGCATTTTTTCTGGCTGACTTCCTTTTAGAACACCGATTTTCTTCCCATTCAGCATTTTCAGATCGGAGAACGAAATATCTGTATTGTTAAGGTCTGCATATAGATAATACTTCTCTTCTCCCATAGGCATATCAGAAAAAAGCATATCTTCTGTACGTTCTTTCTGATATGAAATATCTCCTATAAGATCAATCTCACCATTTTGAAGCAGCTTAAAACAATCCTCCCATGAACATGGAACATACTCAAATTTCCAACCCGTATATCCGGCTAACGTCTCCAGCAATTCATAGCCATATCCCTTTCTTATTCCTTTCTCGTTAACGTAATTGAACGTGTCCTCAAAGGAACCGACACGGACTACTTTTCCTGGTATCTCTTCCTCCGCTGCCTTTACCGGTATCGGAACACATAGCAACGTATAGATTAAAAGTATGCTCAGAATCATACATATACATCGTTTTGTTCTGGCACTTGTTAATGTATGGTTTTTTGCAGTTGTTTTTTTCATTAGTTTCCCTGTTCCTTATGATTTATTTTATCTCCTATTTTACATTCATAATGATTATAACAGAATGCCCTTTTATTTTCATTAAATAAAAGAAAACAAACGAGGATAGAATACTACTTTCTCCATCCCCGTTTGCATTTCTTTAATTTCCTAATACTACTGCTATCTTGATCTCTTTCTCTGTCTCACTAAGATCGAATGTTCCTCCATCCTCTACTGTAACATGTACTTCATACAAGGTATCTTCCGACAGTTTCTCTGGAATCGTTCCATCTTCTGTCTGAATCTTCCACAGATCTTCCGGAACCTCTGTCAGCTTACCGTCTTTTCCATAAGCATACAGCTTAAAGTCATCTGTTTTGCCTACAAGTCCCTTCATTCGTATCGCCACAGTCGTACTCGGATGTACATTTTCTACCGTTATCGTATTCAGCCATCCTGAGACATTGCCCTTACCTCCGTCTTCCGTAAATTCTTCCTGCGTTAATATATTTCGCATTGCCTTGTCCAAATCTACTTTTCGGTAAGGCATTTCCGGAAGATATACGAACCGATCCTGCAGTCTGAGGAGTTCAAGATATCCGGTTGGACAGTATAATGCATTTCCACTGCTTCCTGCATACATACCGATTGCCATATTGTTATATCCCGGTTTATCTGACACATCCATTGAAAATGCAGTCTCACCGGTCTCAAAATCGATCATAATAAACTGCCACATGCCACTGTCCAAGTCCTGAACATAACCGTAAATGTATCCTGTTGCGGTTGAAAGCTTCATCATCGATGTATCTCGGATATCATCTCTGCACCAGATACTCTTCATTTCATATCCGTCATCTGTCTTGATCGTATCAACACGCTCAACTCCCGGCATGACCATTTTATTTCCTTTCTGCAGCCAGTTTACATCATAGATATTTTCATATGTCTGTACAGACGAATCGTTATCTGCGTCCGCAAGCTTCGCACTTCCTGCTCCAAACCAGTTACATACGATTGTGCTGACTGTACCTTCACTGTTATCATATACGATTGCTGAATTTTCTACGGATACCTGCATTTCTTCCGGCAGCTCATCAATAACAGGTGTGCTTGCAACCTTTTCACCGGTCTTCATATCTAATGCCAGCAGATTCACCGGATTCTGATTATCTGTAAACATAATCAGATTACTGGTTAGTGATGGCGAACATCCACTTCCCCACGCCAGACCTCCTCCGGTCGTTTCATCACCTTCTTTGCTGTCTTTTGCCCCTGCACTTTCATACGG
>ERZ507086.694-NODE-694-length-16279-cov-4.397189_pt1 | contig 16279 bp, 12 predicted proteins | sample MGYA00512292_ERZ507086 | MGnify/ENA metagenome assembly ERZ507086
CAGCTCTACCGGAAATTCCTCATCATACACACCATTCTGGGAAAGATCTTCGATATGTATCACACGGCTCTTGCTTCCATTCAATGCACGCAGTGCCTCACGATAAGAGCGCTCCATCTCCTGCATTTCCCGTACTCTTCCGATTCCGACACGAAATTTCGCTTCGATACGATCTTCTAATCGGGTAATCAGGCTTCGTGCCTGTTCAACCAGATCGATTCTTTCTTCATATGGATTCTCAGACAGTGCGCACGGAACCACGATTGGAATACGATTGGACATGATCGATCCCACTGCACAGGAAAAAGAAGATTTTACGATATCTCTCAATTCCGCATAAAAGTCCTGTGCCTTAACATTCATTCCAACCGGGCTTACCAGCCTTCCATTCTCATAAGACTGTCCAAACTGAATGATCATAACATAGCCCTGTTTTTCCTCAATATCCAGAAGCTGTTGGTAATAGTCTGCCACCTGCATCTCCTGTTGGAAAAGAAGGCTTCCAACAAAACTGTTTTCTACGACCGGAATGACTGTTTCCAGTTTTTCCTGTATTCTCAGAAGGTTACTTCGCTGATTTCTTTTTGTATCAACTTTTGCTGTGGCCTCTTCCACTGCTGCAATGATCTTGGCCTTTGAGATTGGCTTTGTCAGATATCGCTCGACTCCCAGATCAATTGCTTCTTTTGCATAATCGAATTTGTCATAGGCCGATACAACATAAAACAGAGCTGTTGTATTAAATTTTCTTATTTCTCGCATAGCCTGTATTCCATTAATACCAGGCATATGAATATCCATAAATACGATATCCGGATGAAAAGTCTCCGCGATCTCTGTTACGGCTCTTCCTGTTTTGGCAGTTTCTACGATACATGAATCCCCAAATGTACTGGATATAACATTCTTAAAGGCTTCCAGCATGATTCCTTCATCATCTGCAACTAAAATTCGATACATTCTTCTGTCTCCCCTTTGTTATGCAATATTTCCACATTATTCTCATTCCAGTTCATCTTTATACACAGGAAGGATGATATGAACTCTGGTCCCTTTCCCTGGTCCGTCACTTTCAATCGTAAACAGATTTTCTTCTTTATAATACAGCTGTAGTCTGTCAATTACATTCCGAACAGCAATTCCCGTGGAAAAACGGTCTTCTTCATTCTGATCTGCGCGTCCGGCCATAACCCTGGCTATCATTTCTTCTGTCATTCCCGCACCATTGTCGCTTACTGTAACATCCAACATCTCACCATTTCGGTGAATTTCCATACGGATCCATCCCGTTTCCATACAGTCATGAATTCCATGCTGCACTGCATTTTCAACCAGTGGCTGCAGAATCATACTCGGAATTCGAATATTATCAATACCTTCATCCACTTCCTTAATATAGGTGATATCTCCGGCAAAACGGACATTCAGGATATAAATGTAGTTATCTACCGCCCCAATCTCCTCCCAGAGCATGGCGTCTTCTTCCATCTTACGTACATTATAGCGGAAAAAATCTGCCATCTTTTCAAGAAAAATTCCTGTATTATCCGCATCCCCCATCATGGCAAGCTGTGCACCTGCATTCAGACTGTTAAACAAAAAATGCGGATTGATCTGCGCCTGAAGGTATTTCAGCTGAGCCTCCTTCAGATGGGTTTCCATAAGAAGCTCCCGTTCCTTCATCTGTGCCTGACGTTCCATGCTTTCCTTAAGCTGCTCAATATTCTGCCGGATACTTTCCAGCATCTGGTTAAAACTTCGTGTTACAACACCAACCTCATCTTCAACAACTACCGGAAGCTGAGGTACATTTAAGTTACCCTTTGCAACTTCATGCGCTGTATTGGACAATGCTGTAAGTGGACGGATCATATTACGGACAAGAAGCGTTGTGACTGCAAGACCAAGTGCATATACAACCAGCATAACGAAAATACAGAGTTTATAGAGTACATTCATTGCTGAGAGCAGCAGCTGGTAATTTGCCGAGTTCGTTTTAAATCGTAAATTATTCAGCTTATAAATATAGACATTGATATATTCATAAAGCTCATTTTCATCTTCGTAGGAAGTTTTGTATTTTTCTACATTTCTTCCTCGTTTTGCCTGAACCGTCTCATTTGTCTGTTCCAGATAACTTTCTGACATTCTCCGGATATTTTTTTCCAGCATTTTCACTTCATTATCCAGATTTCGGTCATTCAGTTCTTCGATCAGATTCTTGTAATTCTGTTCATAACGATAATAATTTTCCAGAGCCTGTGTGCTCTTGGTATTTAAATATTCATAAACCGTACTCTCTACCTGCTCCAGCGATTCCGAGAGTTCATTCACAGCCGTATTACTGGAAAAGACTGCATCAATTCTTGTAACCGCTGTATGAATCTGCTTAAAGATAAACACATTGATTCCCAGCGCAAACACAAGAACCAGAAGCATAACTCCGCTCAGTCGGGTCTGTATAGAGTTTTTTACGGAAGATATCTCTTTTCCCTGTCTCATTTCTCATCCTCCGTCCTGTAATCCTTTGTATTCTCCTTTGTGATCACATGCTGGTTTACACTATAATAGTTATTACTATGTCCAAGTGACAGATACTCATCCAGTGCATTGACGCTGTATCGGCCAATCTCGTCCATATCCAGAGCAATCGCAGAAGAAATGATTTCCTTATCGATGGCATCCAGAATCACATCTGAATAGTAGAATCCGATTACTTTGACATTACCTACCTGGTTATAATCGATCAGTGCCTGATAAACACACTCTGTCACAACTTCGTCCATACATACCAGAACGTCAGGCAGATTTTCATCATTTACAAACATGTCACGTACAAATTCTTCTGTATCAAAATCAGCACTGCTGTCTACACAGTATTCCGTCAGGTCTACAGACTGGCCTGTTTTTTTCTGTGCCTCCAGTTCCTTTTTGACCTGCGAATAGACAAGATTCGTCTCCTGTGTCTTGGAACTGGATGTAGAAAGAAACATGACACTGGTAGTTCCCTGCGCTTTCAGCATGCCGCTGATCTGCTCTGTGTAAGCACTTCCCGTCTGATAACTGTTGAGCCCCACAAAACTGATCCTTCCGGTTGCCGTATCATCTGTCATGACCGTCACCACCGGAATCCCCCCTTTTAACGCTTCATTGATCAGATGCTGCTCTTCTTTACTTCCATCCGCTTCCAGAATGATTCCATCCACCTGGGAAGCAATTCCGATTTTCAGACAGTCTGCCTGAGAATATCCGTTCATCTGTTCAGGAGAAAGAAGTTCTACATACGCATCTTTCTCTTCCGCTTCCTTGGATGCACTCTCATAAACCGATTGCCACATACCAGTATCTTTATCATTGGAGATCATCAGATAATGTCTCTGATAGCTTGCCGCATGCTCTCCTTCTCCAAGCTCTACTCTGTCCAGACTTTTCTGAAAATAAATCCAGATACCGGAAAGAAAAAAGATGCAGCCTGCCAGGATACAAAAAACTGTCAGTGTATATTTCTTCATAGCTTTCATTCTTTCTGTTTATTTTTACCAGATATCAGTGTAACATATTCCACTCCATAGTGCAAAAGTGTTGTTGTCCATTTCATATCCAATTATAAAAAGGGCCATTGCGTCACACGCAATGACCCTCGTCATTCATTTTATTGATTTGTTATCTGCTTCTATCATCCATTCTTTCTGTTGGATAATACATCGAATACTACTGCGATCAGAAGTACGGCACCTTTTACTACATACTGCCAGGAATCACCGATACCCATGATTGACATACCCATGTTGATAACACCAAGGAGAAGTGCACCGATTACAACACCACCTACAGTACCGCTGCCGCCGTATGCGGAAGCACCACCGATGAAACAGGAGCCGATCGCATCCATCTCGAAGGAAGTACCTGTGCTACCATTTACAGAACCTACACGTGCTGCACAGAGAAGACCTGCAAGACCTGCAAGAAGTCCCATGTTTACATATGCAATGAAGTAAACTTTGTTTGTATCAATACCGGAAAGCTGTGTAGCTTTCTCATTACCACCAATTGCGTAGAAGTAACGTCCAAATGCTGTTTTGGATGTAATAAAGTTGTAGATCAGGCAGATTGCAACTACCCAGATGAACATTACGGAGATACCTTTGTACTGGAACAGTTTATAGCAGTACCAGAGGATAACTGCTGCGATGATAACAGCTTTGCTGTAATCAGAAAATGCTGTATTCTGACGATATCCTCTTTTTGCTTTGTTTGCTCTGGAACGAACTACATTGAAGATTACATATACAGCAACAACAATACCAACAATCAGTGCTGAATAGTTTGCAGTGTCATCCAGTCCAGGAATATTAATATAAGAAGTAAATACTTTCAGGAAATCTTTGTTCTGGATAGAAACAGTTTTGTTGTCCAGAATCAGACGTCCAAATCCACGGAAGATGAACATACCAGCAAGCGTTGTGATGAATGGAGGGATACGTTTGTAACCGATCCAGTAACCCTGCCAGATACCTACCAGAAGACCAACAACCAGGCAGATGATGATGGTCAGATATGGGTTCATTCCCTTGTTGCTGATAAGTACTGCTGCAAGACCGCCAACCAGGCAGATTACAGCACCAACAGAAAGGTCGATGTTACCACCTGTCAGGATACATAATAACATACCACAGGCAAGAACGAGAACATAACCATTCTGAAGCATTAAGTTTGACATGTTCTGTGCATACAGGAGTCTTCCGTTTGTCAATCCACAGAACAGGATAAATACGATCACCAGTGCAATGACCATTGTATATTTTCTTAAGAAATCTTTTACATTAAATTTCATTTTTTTACCCCTTTCCCAGTAACTGTTCAGTCACTATTTCTTATTTTTTATTCTGTTCCTGCATGATCGAAGCCATGATACGTTCCTGAGTTGCCTCTTCCGCTGTAAATTCACCAGCCAGACGGCCTTCACTCATAACATAGATTCGGTCACACATACCGAGAAGTTCCGGCATTTCAGAAGAAATCATAATGACTGATTTTCCATCTTCTACCATCTTATTGATCAGGCAGTAGATATCATATTTTGCACCTACATCGATACCTCGTGTAGGTTCATCCAGAATCAGGATATCCGGTTCTGTAAACATCCACTTACCAAGCAGAGCTTTCTGCTGGTTACCACCGGAAAGGTTACCGATTTTCTGCTCATTGGAAGGAGTCTTGGTTCCCATTTCCTTTGTCATCTCATCTGCCAGATGAACTTCCATATCTGTATTGATGACACCTTTCTCACAGACTTTGGAAAGCCTTGCAAGTGTTGTATTAAATCGAATCGATTCTCCGAGAATCAGTCCGTTTGTCTTACGGTCTTCTGTTACATATGCAAGACCATGACGGATTGCATCGTGCGGATTCTTGAGATTTACTTTTTCTCCCTTGATATAAAGTTCACCGGAAATATTGGATCCGTAGCTCTTGCCAAATACAGACATTGCAAATTCGGTACGTCCTGCACCCTGCAGTCCTGAGAAACCGACAACCTCACCTTTATGTACTTTACAGTTGATTTTATTATCTACGATCTTCTCAGGATAGAGTGGATGATGAACGGTCCAGTCTTTTACTTCCAGCATAACCTCTTTACTGACATTATGTTTTCTGGTAGGATAACGGTCATCCATAGAACGGCCAACCATACCTTTGATGATACGGTCTTCACTTAAATCATCTACACCCTTGGTCAGTGTCTCGATCGTTGTACCATCTCGGATGATCGTACAGCGGTCTGCACAGTAGATGATCTCATTCAGTTTATGAGTGATGATGATAGAGGTCAGTCCGTTCTTCTTGAATTCCATCAGAAGATCCAGAAGCATCTTTGCATCTTCATCATTCAGAGATGAAGTAGGCTCATCCAGGATCAGAAGTTTAACCTTCTTGGAGAATGCCTTTGCGATCTCTACCAGCTGCTGTTTACCTGTTCCGATATCTTTGATCAGTGTCTGTGCAGATTCATGGAGTCCAACCTGTGCCATGTGTTTTTCTGCTTCACTGTATGTTCTGTCCCAGTCAATGCTGCCGCTTTTATTCTTAATCTCGTTTCCGAGAAACATATTCTCGCCAATAGAAAGTAACGGAATCAGCGCAAGTTCCTGATGAATGATAACGATTCCTTTCGCTTCACTGTCGTTCAGGTTTTTAAACTTGCATTCCTCACCTTCATAGGTAACTGTACCTGTATAACTTCCATATGGATACTGACCACTTAAAACGTTCATCAGTGTGGATTTTCCCGCACCGTTTTCACCGATCAGCGCGTGAATCTCTCCTCGCTGGACTTCAAGATTTACATTGTCCAGAGCTTTGACACCGGGGAACTCTTTTGTAATGTGATCCATTACTAAAATATTGTCTGCCAAAATGGCGCCCCCTTTCAAAAAACCGGGCGGGGCTCTTCACCCCGCCCTAAAATTTCAAATTACATGTTTTATTGGTTACTTAAGCAATTTTTTCTGCTTACTGTGCCGGATGAAGATATCCGTCATCGTCCTGTGTATAGTATCCTGTGTCAACCAGTTCTTCTTTCATGTTGTCTTTTGTTACAACTGTAGGAACCAGAAGGAATGATGGGCATTTGTTTCCTTCAGATGTTTCATAGGATTCTGTATCATATGCACAATCGAAATCCCATTTGGAGTTTGTGATCAGAGAATCATCAATTGTGTCACCTTTCAGCATTGCTTCTGCAAGGTCAAGAGTAACAACTGCTTCGTTTGCAACTGCTTTGTAAACTGTCATGGACTGTTTTCCATCTACGATGTTTGCAAGGTTAGCTTCGTCACCATCCTGTCCTGTGATCAGAACGTCATTTTTGCCTGCATAGTCAGATTCGATAGCCTGTGTAACACCAAGTGCTGTAGAGTCATTGGAGCAAAGAGCTACATCAAGCTGTGTTCCGTCTGCATAGTAAGAAGCGAGGATGTTCTGCATTCTTTCCAGAGCTGTCTGTGTATCCCATGCTGCTGTTGCTACGGAATCGAAATCAGTCTGTCCGGAAACTACATTCAGTGTGCCTGCATCCAGATACGGTTTCAGAGTGTCATAAGCACCGTTGAAGAAGTATCCTGCATTGTTATCTGCCGGGTCACCTGCTGTGAACTCGATGTTATATGTTTTATCACCTGCATTGTCAAGATCCAGAGTATCGATTACGTACTGGCCCTGCAGAGTACCTACTGTATAGTTATCAAAGGAGATGTAATAGGAAACTGCATCGGATTTGATCAGACGGTCATAAGCGATAACCGGGATTCCTGCATCTGCTGCTTCATCCATAACTGTATTAAGTGCTTCACCATCGATAGCTGCAACTACCAGGAGGTTAACTCCATCGGAGATCAGGTTCTGAATATCATTTACCTGACGGTCTGTTTCGTTATCGGAGTATGTCAGCTCTACATCATAGCCAGCTGCTTTGAACTGTTCTTCCAGATAAGAACCATCTCTGTTCCAACGTTCCAGAGACTGTGTTGGCATTGAGATACCAATCTTTCCGCCTTCAGCTGCTGCATCATCTGCAAGTACCGGAACTGCACAAGATGTGATTGCCATTGTTGCTGCCATCGCTAAAACTAATTTTTTCTTCATAAAAGAAACCTCCCATTTTTGTTTTCGCTCTTTAGCTATTTTGTATAGCTTTTTGATGAAATTATAATACCATATAGATATATTAAACAAAATGGACTGTTTTTTGATATATCTTTCAATTTTTGCGATAAAAAAACATCCAGATGGCATGCATCTGGACATTTTCGATATGTTCATTAAAAAAACAATAATTTTGTGCTATTGACAGGTTATCTCTCACTACGTTCGTATCAACCTGTATGTCTCGGGATATTCTCAGACAACAGTCTGCTGTATGTTACCCCTGTTTACTCTTCTGCATCAAGTGTACGGATTCTCTGAACAAGTTCTTCACAGATTTCCAGTTTATCCTTACCATCTGTCTCGATCACAATATCAGCTGCTGCCTGGTATTTCTCACGACGTTTTTCCATCAGACCTGCAATAAAGTCAACGTTTTTGTTGCCTTCCAGAAGTGGTCTGTCGTGATTATCTTTGACACGGCTTAAGATTGTCTCCGGTTTGGCTGTCAGAAGTACAACACGTCCATTCTTCTTCATTTCGACTACATTGCGTTCTCTCATCGGCACACCACCGCCACAGGAAATAACTACATTGGTCTTGGACTGCATTTCTATAAGAAGTTCTGTCTCCAGATTACGGAAATATTCTTCTCCATATGTCTCAAAAATATCAGAAATGGACATTCCCTCTCTCTCGGCAATGATCTGGTCCATCTCTACAACTTCCATTGCGAATACTGTCTTCAGGAAATCAGAAATCGTAGATTTACCTGCACCCATGAAACCGATCAGTACAATATTGTAATCAAACAGTTTACGTGCCTGGATTCTCTTACTGTTTCTGGTAATTTCTTCAAAAACAGCAGTCACTTCATCTTTATGGCGTCTGCCTTCCATTCTGCGGTTCAGCCATTCTCTCTGTTTTGCTTCCTGCTCCGGCTGAAGGATCGGAATATCATTTGCTTCTTTGTAAGCCATGATATCTTCTACGATTCTGTTACGCATAAGTAATGCATCCAGCACGATTTCATCACACTGTCCAAGGCTCTCTCGAAGTACTTCCAACTGATTCATATGTATCGTTCCCTCTCTTATAAACAAATTTATCGCTGTGAACACTTTATATTCCCTTTGTTCACTGCATCACTATTTGCTCATTATAACAGTTATTTAGCACGTTAACAATATAAAGTGGGAACTTTTTTTATTACTCCGCATTTTTAAGTGCCTCACCCATCGGTACTTTCCGGATTTTTCTGTATTCCAGAAGTGCAACCACTGCATATGTCACAAGTCCGATCACAAACATCTGTACATAGATCATCGGGTCAATCCAGAGCGCGATCCATCCGGAGATACTCTGCAGCATCATTTCCCTGAACAGAACTTCCATGATCGTAGTCTCAATTGGAAGGCTGATCAGAAGGCACAAAACAATCACGATCGACGTAGACAAGATGTATAGCCTGCTGATCTCACCATTGGTATAACCAAGAATCTTCGTCATCGAAATCGACTGTGCATTTTTTTCAATTATGATCTTAGAGAGAAGATATATCAGAATCATATAGATTGCAACTGCAAATAAATTTACCATCCCCATCATACTTCCCATAGAAACACTCAGCTGTCTGGAAATCTTTGTCAGTGCATCCAGGTCGATCACTGAACCTATGTAGCTACTGTCAATATCCGTGATCTCCGTGTTGCTGAAATATCCGCTGAAATAATCATCTCCCAGATCAAAGGTCCGGTTCAATTCCTCCTGTGGCATGAAAATACAAAGACTACCATTATAATCATAAATTCCACTGATTTTAAAAGTATACTCGTCATCCTCATATTTTTCTTTGAGTGTGATCGAATCTCCCGGTTTCAGCAGAAATTTATCTGCATACGCTTTCGAAATATACACGCCATCTGAAAAATCCACATCAATGTACTTGCTGTCATCGTGAACGCCATAGAGTGTTACTTCTTCACTTTTGTATTTGGTCGGAAGTGTATTCAGTGAGTAAGCACTGAATTCTTCTGCGTCTTCATTATCTGTTTCTGCGTCATGTGCAAACATCAGCATATCCAGCATACTTTCAAGCTTATTACTGCCACCCATCACACTTACAGGCATTGAAAGCATATACTGATATTTTGCCAGCATATTGTTCTGGATTTCCAGCTGGTAATGATCCAGTGCGGACGGGAGCAGAAGGCCAAACATCAGAAGCAGATTTGCAAATATGATCCCCACAAAAAGGACAAGATAATTGCTGATATTCTGAAAGATCACGCGTAGGCGGAATCTGTGAAAAATTTTCATTCGCGGACTGAGATAAACCGCACGTCTCTGCTTTCTGGAAGAAAGATCTCTTCGCAGAAATTTAAGCGGTGACAGCTTCAGCTTATGATGCAGGACCGCATAGTTAACTACAAACATAATTATTACCGGAACTACTGTCGTCATAAGAAAAGCTTCTGCATTCCAGATTGTCACATAAGTCGGCAGACTGTAGCTTCCATAATACATACCGGCACATACATCCTTAAATGCCGTATAACCTAAAATATTACCGATCAGTGCGCCCACCAGCGTTACGATCACCGGAAGAGTCATATAATGCCGGATCAGCTCATTTTTTGTATAGCCGGATGCCCGAAGCGTTCCGATGACACCAGCTTCTTTTGCAATCGTATTACTGGTCGTGATGCCAAATACAAAAGCCATGATCACGATGATGATATAGAGAAGCATGATCATCATTGCCTTGTCACTTCCCATATCGTCTCCAGTAAATATAATCGCCTGATTCTGATATTGCGGCACAAAATTTTCCAAAGTGACAACTTTTCCCATTGCCTTCATCAGATCTTCCGAAACATTCTTTTCCTCGAGTTCTGTCTGCGGTTTTTCGTTGTAGGTCCATGCATAATTATATTGCAGCTTATCCTGATCCAGAGAATCAAATTCTTCATCCGTCACTACGCCTACTCCAAACTTTACAGCATCAAACATAGAATCGTTATTATTCTGAAACAAACAGCTGTAATCTGATAATGCAACCAGCCCGGTGATCGTCCAGGACTTTGTCCCATCATCCAGAGTATCTCCAATCTTCAGTGAATTATTATCTGCGTACATACGGTCAATTGCAATCTCACCGGTTTCTGACGGTAATTCTCCGTCCATCAGGCATACTTTATCCACCTCTGTACGATTCTTGAAAAAGCGCATTGTGCTTCCATTTGAAAGAGAATCTTCTATATAATAGTTTTCATAGATTTTGACACCTTCCTCTTCAATTGCCTCGCGCTGTCCTCGATACAGACGCTCTCCGGTACGAAAATTTCCATCTTCAATATTGTATTTTTCAAATCCTTCATCGTATGCCTGGATCATGCTCCCATCTGCAACCAGAAATCCGGACACCATACCGATCGTCGCAACCATCAAGATGAATACAACCAGATATTTTCCAATCTCCCCTTTCAGTTCACGGGGAATTCTTTTTCTCAGAGGACTTTTCATAGCACCGCCCCCTTACCAGTCAAGATCCATCGCAGGAATCTTATGCTCGTTCTGATAGTTTTTACGGATCATTCCATCTCGAAGTTTTACCACACGATCCGCCATGTCCTTGATCGCATCATTATGTGTTACCATGATCACCGTATTTCCGTATTTCTGGTTCACTGTTTCGATCAATTTCAGAATTTCCTTGGAAGTATTGTAATCCAATGCGCCGGTCGGCTCATCACAGAGTAGAATATCCGGATTTTTTACAATTGCACGCCCAATCGCAGTTCTCTGCTGCTGTCCGCCGGAAAGCTGATTCGGAAGTTTCCTCTGATGCTCAAAAAGACCAAGTGTATGCAGAAGCTCATCCACATCCAGTGCCCGGTCACTTAAATAAGCACCAACCTCAATATTCTCCCTCACAGTCAGATTCGGAATCAGGTTGTACATCTGAAAGATATAGCCAAGATGTTTCCGTCTGTACTGAGAAAGTTTCTTTTCTTTCATATCAGCCAGCTTTTCGCCTTCGATAGAAATACTTCCACCATCTGCGCTCTCGATTCCACCGATAATATTCAGCAAGGTGGATTTACCGGAGCCCGATGGCCCCAGAAGTACACAGAATTCCCCTTTTTCAATATCCATGTCCAGCCCTTTCAGAACATCTACTTTGCTGTCCCCGGTGCCAAATGATTTCTTAATATCCCGAATTTCCAAAAACATAAGTTTCTCCTTTTCATACCTTTGCCAACCTTATCGGTTAGTTGTATCTATACTTATGTTAGTTTAGGCTATCCGTTTTGTCAAGAAAATTTACTTCATCTAACTATTTTCGAAAAAAAAATCCGGCCCTGCACAAAGCAAAGCCAGAACTTTTTCTACATTATAAATTCCATTATTCTCTCTACAATAAATACCGCTGCACACGCGAACAACGCAACCGTAAGAAGACTCTTTTCACGATATGCCACGATCAGTGCTACAATGAATCCCGCCGCACCGGAAATGATCCCGCCTGCCGTTGCTGTCAGGATTGCCGGAAATGTCATAGCTGCAAGACATGCATATGGCACATAGTACAGAAAGGATTTTACAAACGGACTGGTGATCTCCCTTTTGAAAAGGACCAGTGGAAGCATACGAATCAGATATGTTACGCCTGCCATCACCAGAATATACAGATATACATTCGGTTTCATATCAGTTTGCTGCCTCCTTTTCCTCTGTTTCTTTTTCCTCAACCGGGCAGAAATGTGCTGCCAGCCCTGCTACCAGCAATGTCGTGATAATGATCACAAATCCGGTAGAAACTTTATTCAGTACCGGAACCACTGCAAATAACGTACTCACAGCCATCGCTCCGATCACTACGCCAAGAACAGCTCGATTTTTCTTTGCCGGTGGAATGATCACCGCAAGAAACATTCCATAGATTGCCACACTCAGTGCACTTACCAAGAAATCCGGAAGCAGGCTTCCAGAAACAGCTCCTGCCAGTGTTCCCAGTGTCCATCCCGGAATCGCGACACACATTACACCATAATTATACCACGGACTGATTCTTCCCTCCTGACTTGCACTGACACCAAAAATCTCATCTGTCACACCAAACGCAACCGCAAGTCTGTGTCCATTGGAAACACCTTTTTCCAGTTTCTGTGACAGAGAAAAAGACATCAGACAGTATCTTAAGTTGATAACCAGCTGCGTCAGTGCCATCTCCCACAGCGAACCACCGGCTGCAATGATTCCAATACCTGCAAACTGTCCTGCCGAGGTAAGATTTGTCAGTGAGATCAGAACTGCCTGCCATGCAGTCAGACCTGACTGAATAGCCATGATCCCAAAGGTAAAGGATACCGCAAAGTATCCCAGGCCAATCGGAATTCCATCCTGAAGGCCTTTCCCAAAGCTTATTTTATTCATGCCTGTATCAGTCCTCCAGTGAATTCAGTACACGGAATCCATTATTGCTCAGTACATTCTCTGTCACAAATACATCATCTGTCTGAAGGATCATGATCGGAAGGCTGTTTTCTCTATGATAGGATGTATAAATATAATCCAGATTCACATTACAGTTGCCAAGGACCTGCAGTACGGTATTCAGTCCGCCCACTTCATCTTTCAGGTCTACAGCAATGACCTCTGTCACACGATTCATATATCCATTCTCACTCAGAAGTTTCTCTGCTTCATCTGCCTGGTTTGTTATCATACGAAAAAGAGCAAACTCCGGTGCATCAAAGCATGCAAATCCATAAATATCAATTCCTGCTTCTGCCAGAAGTTCGGTGACTTTCTGAAGACTTCCTGCTTTATTTTCAATAAATACAATGTTCTGTTTGATCATTTTCTCTCTCCTCGTCCTGTGCATAAATAAATTAAAACTTGCATATTATACCAACTTTATCCATTATACTCACGTTTCTTTCAAATGTAAACCTTTGCAGTGGACAAAAAAATCCTGCGGAAATGTTCTGTACGTTTTCTTTCTGTACACCAAACCCTTCCACAGGACTCTTTTCAGTAGAACTTATCCACCTGTATTCTTTTAATCTAACTCTTCATCCACATATTTCTGAATATTGGATGCATTTACATATTTCTTCAGATGTTCTCCATCCGTAATGACCAGTGTCGGTGCCTGCATAATGCCAAACTGACGTGCCATATCCGGATTCTTCTCTGCATCAATGATCTCCAGATCTTCACCTTCCAGCATCTTCTTTGCCATGCGGCAGTTTGGACAGGTGTTGGTTGTAAACAAATATTTATGTGTTTCTACCGGCTCGATCTTGACATCATCATCTGTCACTGTAACCATACTGGTATGGACTTTCTTAAGTTTGGAGTGAAGCACATCATACAGTGTACGGTTCTTGTACTCCTGCGCTTTTCCATCATTCCAGTTCTGTACCGGACGGTAATATCCGGTAATTCGACTGTAAACCTCTGCTTTCTTTCCACATTTCGGACAGGTAAAGTGCTCACCACTTAAATATCCATGTTCCTTACATACGGAGTAAGTAGGTGAGATTGTATAGTATGGAAGTTTATAGTTCTCGGCAATCTTGCGTACCAGAGATGCAGCAGCCTTCCAGTCCGGAAGTTTTTCACCGAGGAATGCATGGAATACGGTACCAGATGTATAAAGAGTCTGCAGTTCATCCTGAATATCCAGTGCATCAAAAATATCTGAGCTGTATTCTACCGGCAGATGGGAACTGTTGGTATAATACGGAGTATCTCCTTTGCTTCCGGCTGTACGGATATCCGGCCAGCGCTTACGGTCATGTTTTGCAAGACGATATGCCGTAGATTCTGCCGGAGTCGCCTCCAGATTAAACAGTTCACCCGGATATTCTTCCTGATAATCAGAAAGACGGTTGCGCATGTGTGTAAGAACCTCTTTTGTAAATTTCTGTGTACGCGGATCGCTCATGTCACAGCCAAGCCATTTCGCATTCAGACCGGCTTCATTCATGCCTACCAGACCAATGGTCGAAAAATGATTGTCAAAGCTTCCAAGGTATCTCTTCGTGTACGGATAAAGACCTTCATTCAGAAGTTTTGTAATAACCTCTCTCTTGATATGCAGTGATCTTGCAGAAATATCCATCAGACGATCCAGTCTTCTGTAGAATTCTTCCGGTGTCTTGGACTGATATGCGATACGTGGCATGTTGATCGTAACAACACCTACCGAACCGGTACTTTCACCGGATCCGAAGAATCCGCCACTCTTCTTACGCAGTTCACGAAGATCCAGACGCAGACGGCAGCACATGCTTCGAATATCACTTGGTTTCATATCACTGTTGATATAATTTGAAAAATATGGAGTTCCATATTTGGAAGTCATCTCAAACAGCAGACGATTGTTCTCTGTATCGGACCAGTCGAACTCTTTTGTGATAGAATATGTCGGGATTGGATACTGGAACCCACGTCCATTGGCATCTCCCTCGATCATCGTCTCAATAAAAGCCTTATTGACCATGTCCATTTCTTTTTTGCAGTCTTTGTATTTGAAATCCATATCTTTGCCGCCAACGATCGCAGGAAGCTCTGCAAGATCATCCGGGACCGTCCAGTCCAGTGTGATATTGGAAAACGGTGCCTGTGTTCCCCAACGGCTTGGTGTATTCACGCCATAAATGAAAGATTCAATACATTTCTTAACGTCTCTGTAGCTTAAGTTATCTACCTTGACAAAAGGTGCGAGATAAGTGTCAAAGGAAGAAAATGCCTGCGCACCTGCCCATTCATTCTGCATGATACCCAGGAAATTTACCATCTGATTACAGAGAACACTTAAATGTTTTGCAGGTGCTGAAGTAATCTTTCCTTCAATTCCACCAAGGCCTTCCTGAATCAGCTGTTTCAGTGACCAGCCAGCACAGTAACCTGTCAGCATGGAAAGATCATGTATATGGATATCTGCGTTTCTGTGCGCATCTGCAATCTCATTGTCATAAATCTCAGACAGCCAGTAATTGGCTGTTACAGCACCGGAATTGCTTAAAATCAGCCCTCCTACAGAATATGTAACGGTTGAGTTCTCTTTTACACGCCAGTCCTCCACCTTTACATAACTGTCCACGATTTCTTTATAGTCAAGAATCGTAGATTTCATGTTACGGATTTTTTCTCTCTGTTTACGATAGAGAATATATGCTTTTGCAACATCACTGTAACCTGCCTGGATCAGAACATTCTCTACACTGTCCTGAATATCTTCCACAGTTACTTTGTTATCATTAATCTTAGACTGAAAATCTGCTGTGACCCGCAGTCCGAGAAGGTCTACCATATCCCTGCTGTATATTTTTTCTTTTGCGTCAAAAGCCTTATCAATAGCGGCTGTGATCTTGGACATCTGAAAGTCTGCAACCTCACCGTCTCGTTTTACAACCTGAAACATTGTGCTCATTCCTCCCTTGTCTGCTCTTCAATTCAAGAATGCCTCTGCATTCTTCGTTCAGACGCTGTAGGTCTATTGTAGCAGACTCTGTCCTGTGCGTCAACATCAAAAAACACCATATATTGTGCCATTATGTTCTTCTCGCACTATATGGTGTTTCTCTGAATATATTTATTTTTCCCGTATTTCCGGCAT
>ERZ507086.708-NODE-708-length-16064-cov-6.349179_pt1 | contig 16064 bp, 15 predicted proteins | sample MGYA00512292_ERZ507086 | MGnify/ENA metagenome assembly ERZ507086
TGATGATAACTGGGGACTTGATGATCCAACGGGGAAATCAGATGATGATTTCAAGGCTGTGATACAGCGGATTGAGGAGAATATCATGGAACTAAAGAAAATGTTGAGTGAAAGTTAAAGTGGAGTTTTGCGTGAGCAAACATTAGAAAATACAGATGTTTAAGGTGGTGATCAATGTGGTCATCACTTTTTCTATTTCTGAAAAGAGGTGATTTACAAAATGAAAACCTGGAAGCTGATCGTGCTGATGCTCTGTTGCAGTATGATTGGTGTATGTGAGAAGTATCTCTATGATTACTTTGCTCATTCTGTGGAAAACAAAGAAGACTATGCGGATTTTATAGACATTGGTTTCTCGGATGATACAAAAATGATCCGGAAAGTTCACAAAGTTTGTTAAGCATAATGTAGACGACGTGCTATAATTACTGACAGTAGACATCAGAAAAGAAGGGACGAAATATGCAAATCAGTTTATTATTAATGGAAGAGATTGCAAAGCTTTTTGCGATCATGCTTATGGGATATGCGGTTGTAAAAGCTGGACTTATGAAGTCATCAGAGAGTAAAAGCATATCTGTAGTTATGGTTTATCTTGTTATTCCATGCGTGATTATCGACGCATTTCAGGTGGACTATGCGGCATATGCGAGCTCATTGTATGTACTTACGACACTGTTGTCAATTGTGACCATGCCAGTGATGGTGGGAATGTATGAGATGTTTGTGTGAGAGAATCGAAAGATTGAAAAAATGACACTGACTTCGGTTGGTGTCTTTTTTTCGTTTACTTTGCGGAAAAAATGGCAATTGTCTGCCTCTAATCAGCCATAGAACCACTTTGATTGAAGAATAAAGAAATCTGAGGGAGGAAAAAACATTAGGAGAACATCACAATGAATACAAATTATGTGGAAGAGTTATTAGAACAGGCAGTGTTATTAAAAGAAAAACAGGAGAATGCTTAATGGATAGCAGTATTTATAGAAACTCAATCATGCGGTTAGCTGAATTGATCTATAAAGCAGATGCAGTTGTGGTTGGATGTGGATCAGGGCTTTCGAGTGCAGCAGGATATAATCATTATCACTGGATGCCCTATTTTGAAAATTATCTGCATGAATTTATAGCGTGTTATGGTTTTAAATCACCATTTGAAGGTTTTTATTATTGCTATTCATCGCCAGAACAGCAATGGGCATATTACAGCAAATATATTCAGGCAATGAAAGAAGCACCAACGGGACAACTTTACCTGGATTTGGAAGATGTACTTGAAGGAAAAGAAAAATTTATTATACTATAAATGAGCAAGTTCGTGATTTTGCATAAAAAGAAACTGGATAACAGCAGCTCTTGATGGAAGCGTTGCAGATGATAAAATCAAAATGCTTTGGGATATGAGTTTTGAAATGACAGCATCTAAAATTCACAGGAAGAAAATGTGAGAAATTATAAAGTTGTCGAAATATAATAGTTAACCCTTCCAAACTAAATTATAGAATGGAAGGGTTAAAAGCATATGTTTAAGCTTTAGATAAACAGCTCATTTTCTTTTTCAACTGAGCAGGTTTTTTTGAGTGCAGCGTCAACGACCGAAGTCATAAGCTTGCTGACCTTTCTTGCATGAACTGGGCATATGGACACGCACCTCATACAGGAGATACATTTGCTTTTGTCGGAAAGCTTCAGTTGATCTGCAGAGATAGCTCCGGATGGACATTTTTGTGCGCATAGACCGCAAGCAGTACAGGTGGCATCTGCTTTGGGAATCATTCCGGCGCCTGCTTTTTTGTACGGTCTGTTGCCGGGAACTACAGGTGTTGATAATGCGCCAGAAGCAGCTTTTTCAAGAATCCGATCACCAAATTCAGCGAGTCCTTTATAATCATTCAAATTAGGCCTTCCAGCTGCGTATTTGCGGATGATAGAGTGTTCTGCTACGGCTGAGATAGCTGCAATCACCTGGAATCCGACTGTTTGTGCGTAATCCTGCATCTGCAACAGGGTATCCTCGTAAGCACGGTTGCCATATACTGCGGTAACAACACACATTGCACCGTTTCCTTTGAGCATAGAAAGCCTTTCTAAGGCAAGACTGGGTGCTACACCACCAAAAGACGGCATCGCAATCAGGACCAGCGAATCTTTTTCAAAAGAAATTTTAGCGTAATCAGTATCCAGAAGAGTCAGATCGATTGTTTCGATTTGTTTCCAGTTTTTCGTGATTGCTTTTGCAACCTTTTCTGTTCCGCCAGTTGGACTGAAAACAATCCTATAATATTTCATTTTATTCCCTCCTTGGTGTAAAAAATAAAACTACATCACGGGTTCAGTATAACAGCTACATGGTGTAGTGTCAATATTTACAGCAGATGAGTACTATGATAAAATGGGAATGAAAAAACGGAGGATTGATTTTATGCATATCAGTAATAAATGTTCGATTGCAGTTCATTGCCTAGTATTTATAAATGAATATGGAAAAGAAAAGAAAGTGACAAGTGAACTGCTATCCCTATCAACTGGATGTAATCCAGTTACTATCAGAAACATTATCAGTGCGCTGAAGAAAGACGGAATCATAGATGTAAAATCTGGAACAGGTGGCACAACGCTGGCAGTTCCGCTTCAGGATATTTCACTCTATAGTATTTGTTCCTCCGTAGATCCTCAAGCAATTGATAAAATGATAGGCATTCATTCCAAACCATCTCCTTTTTGTCCAGTTGGTAGAAATATTAGAAATGTACTTGATCAAACATATGACATGCTAAAAGAAAACCTTATATCCAGCATGAAAAACATCTCAATGGAAAAAATTGTGTCAGACTATCATTCACTGCTTGACAGAGATAGATGATTGTCTAAGTAAAGTAAATAATTTGATGTGTATATTCGGAATTTTGGGAAGAGAATGAAAAACGGATAAACTTTAGAAATAAAACAGAAAACTTAAAGTCATTTAAGACTTTTTGAGCACGAGGGAACCGTATGGATGATTTCAAAAAACTCACAGAGCAACTTTTGAAAATATATATTAATGCTGAATCGGTAAATGATTTAGGAATTGAGAATTACTTTGATGAAAATATCAGTCTGATTGGAACTGGGAAACATGAGTTATTCGCGAATCTACATGAGTTTTTAGAATCATTTAAATTTGATGTAAAACGAAGAGGTAAAATCAGACTTGAAGTAGGGAATTTACATCAGGAAGAAGAAAGACTCGATGATGACCATGTTCTTGCACATGGAACAGTAGATTTTGTTGGTCTGTTTAAAGATGGTTCGATCTGTTTTAAAATGGAGACAAGATTTACGATTATCTATAAGTGGACGAATGGGAAATGGTTAGTTCAGCATCTGCATCAGTCAATACCTGATTTGGAACAGATGGACGGTGAAGAGTTCCCTGTTACCTTGGGAAAACAGGTAAAAAAAACCCGGCAGGCCTTTCATGCATTAGGCACTGCCTATTATTTGATCTTAAGGTTGGATTTAAAAACAAAGCGTGTTGAACTTGTCAAAAAAACCCGAAAAATGAATGTTGATATTAAAGATAATAATATCGAATGGAATTCTCAGGTCGAGACTAGTAAAAGGATTATAGCAGAACCGTTTGTACAGAAGTATATAGATTTTTTTGATATACAAACCATGGCAGCGCGGCTTCATAATAAAGAATCTATGTCTTCCGAATTCAAACTAAAGGAAGGATCATGGTTTCTTTCTATGATAATTCCTCAGAATTATGATAAAAATGGAAATGTCACATCAGTATTGATTGCGAATCGAGATGTGACAGATGAAAAAATGCGGGAATTAAGACAAGAGGAGGAATTGCGGGAAGCTAAATTAAAAGCAGAATGTGCAAATAAAGCAAAATCGTCATTTCTGTTCAATATGTCACATGACATCCGTACTCCTATGAATGCAATCATTGGTTATGCAGATCTGGCGTCCAGACATTTGCAAGAAACAGAAAAACTTGGCAGATATCTTGAAAAAATTCAAATATGCGGAAAAGAACTTTTATCGATGCTTGGTAATGTTCTGGATCTTGCAAGAATTGAAAATAATAAAGTCGAAATGGAATACACTGTTTCGAATGTTCATGAGTGCTTTGAAAATTGTATCATTATGTTCCAACAACAGGCAGAAAGTAAAAATCAGACTCTCTCTCTGACAGAACAAATCATGTATCCGTATGTATATATGGATGCGCCACATCTGTCAGAAGTCTGTCTTAATATTATAAGCAATGCGATAAAGTATACAAATACAGGAGGTATGATATCCTGTAATGTTGTACAGAAATCTTGTGAAAAAGAAGACTGGTGCAATATGATCATTACCATTACCGATAATGGAATTGGTATGTCTGAAGAATTCCAAAAGCGTATTTTTGAAACTTTTGAAAGAGAACGTAACACGACATTAAGTCATATTGATGGCAGTGGCATTGGAATGGGCATTACAAAAAAGCTTGTAGAGCTCATGGATGGCACAATAGAAGTGGAAAGTAAGCAGGGTGAGGGTTCCACATTTACAGTAACTATTCCTTGCCGAAAAGCGTCAGAAGACGATTCTCTGGTGAAGAAAAACAGTAATCTGTGCAATAAGAATTGCCTGAACGGTGTTCGGATTTTGTTGGTTGAAGATAATGAGATCAACACTGAAATCGCAACGGAATTATTGACGGAAGAAGGATGTATTGTTGAGACTGCCAATGATGGTGTTGTATGTATTGACATGATTGAAAAAGCTGATGCTGATTATTACAAGATGATCCTTATGGATATCCAGATGCCGGTTATGAATGGATATGACGCTACATTAACTATCCGAAAGATGAAGGATACGAAAAAAGCCAGGATCCCAATTATTGCGATGACTGCCAATGCTTTCGCAGAAGATATACAAAAGGTTCTTTCTGTTGGAATGAATGCTCATGTTGCAAAGCCTGTTGATATGAATATTCTTGTCCCAACAATGATGAAATATTTAAAAGAATAAGACAATCCGGAGATATACATCAGACAGAGAACTAAATAGAAACAAAGGAGCAGATATTATGAAAGCATGGGAAAGACTGATCAACTATGTGACAGTGCGTACGCCGAGTGATGAAGAGAGTGAGACAGTTCCGTCTTCTGTGTGTCAGTTTGATCTGGCGAGGAAGCTGGAAAAAGAAATGAAGGAACTTGGCCTGACAGAGGTAGTCCTTGATGATAAGTGTTATCTGTATGGAAAACTTCCGGCGACGGAAGGAAAAAAAGAGATTCCGGCACTTGGATTTATCGCACATATGGATACAGTTTCTGATTTTTGTGATCATGAGATCCGACCGATGGTTACCGAAAATTATGATGGTGGGGATCTGGTACTTGGCACAAGCGGACTGGTATTGAGTCCGAAGGAATTTCCACATCTGACAGGGCTAAAAGGACGTACACTGCTCACTTCGGATGGAACAACGATTCTGGGAGCAGATGACAAAGCAGGAATTGCAGAGATTCTGACTATGATTGAAAGAATCCAGACAGAAAATCGGCCGCATGGCACGATTTGTGTAGCATTTACTCCGGATGAGGAAATTGGAATGGGAGCGGAACATTTCAATCTGGATCAGTTTGGCGCAGAGTATGCTTATACTCTGGATGGTGACAGTGAAGGGGAGATTCAGTACGAGAATTTTAATGCCTGCAAAGCAGAATTTGAAATCAGGGGATTTAATGTTCATCCGGGTGAAGGAAAAGATACGATGATCAATGCCAGTCTGGTTGCGATAGAGATCAACAACTGCCTGCCATCTATGGAGACACCGAGAGGAACCGAAGACTATGAGGGATTTTATCATCTGATCAGCATGCAGGGGGAAGTCGGTGAAGCGAAACTTAATTATATTGTCAGAGATCATGACAAAAACGGATTCGAAGAGCGGAAGAAGACTCTTCGACTGATAGAAAAGAACTTAAATGCAAAGTGGGGCGAAGGGACGGTAACGCTTAAGATTACTGACCAGTACTTCAATATGAAAGAAATTGTAGAAGAGCACATGCATCTGATCGACCATGCGAAAAAGGCATGTGAGGCAGCAGGTGTGGCACCATTGATCCTTCCAATTCGTGGAGGAACCGATGGATGCCAGTTAAGCTTCAAAGGACTGCCGTGTCCAAATCTTGGAACAGGTGGACATGCTTTTCATGGACCATATGAGCATATTAGTGTGGAAGGAATGGAGAAGAGTGTGGAGCTCCTTCTTGCCTTGATTCAGGAATATACGAAATAATCTACGGAGTTGCAATAAAACGGTTAACATGCTCCATTGTGGCTTTTATAATCGAAAGATCTGCCTGTACATCGCCGGTCTCCAGAGAGTGATTGGCATTTGGCGTAAGAAAAAGAGGGACTTCTTTTTGTTCAGCCAGTGTACGGATAGAGTCTGTTTCTGCCCATGGATCTGCAGTACCGTGAAATGCAATGCTGCCGGGACGAGCAAAGGAAAAAGTGTCAGTCAGAGGTGTGAACAGGATGCTTTTTCCTTTTATATTATGTCTGGAAGCATAAGCGGAAGCGATAACTGTACCGATGCTTTTGGAAATAAAGAGAATGCTGCCATAGGAATTCCAGTCGATATCCTGCAGAGCCTGTTCTGTTTGTTCATAAGCAAGCTCAAAAGCCTGTTTCATTTTTGCGTGATCACCCTTGACATTCTCAGGGAGGGTTCCATAGGATACAGCGAGAATCTGATACCCATAATGTCTGGCAAGACGGCTTGCATAATACAGGAGTGGTTTGTCAGCAGTATAGCCGATTCCCGGGAAAATTACTGCCAGTTTTGGGGCACTTTTATCAGAATCATAAGTATATGCAGATGCTTTGTCATAGAGCATTTGCTGATGAATTTTTTCCTGAAGGTCTTTTAAGGTCACAGAGATTGTATAAGGCTCTTCCGGGAGATAATCATAACCGGTGAGAACACCGTTTTCTTCCATGGCATAAACAATGTGCAATGCCCCCATAAGTTCCATATCGTCTTCAATATCAGAAAGTAATTCTTCGTATGTTTTCATCTTGATTTGTTCCTCGTATTTATATTTTATAAAATTCAGTCATGTGTATAAAAAACAAAATAATTATTGCATGTTTTATTAAAACGGGCAAGGAAAATTGAAAAACTCCTGCCAGTTACCTGGTTAAGGTGTCAATAAAATTGGGGAATAGCTTGCAAATCACGATCAAATAAAATATGATATAGAGATATTAAACTATACAATGTAAGGAAAATATATGAAAAACAGAAACAAAGGTTTTACACTTGTGGAACTTGTGATCATCATTGCAATTCTTGCGATTCTTATAGGTGTTCTTGCACCGACTTATACCAAATATATAGAAAAAAGCAGGGAATCAACTGATCTTGCAAATGTCAGGACGGCGTATGACAAAGTGGTGATGGAAACGGGAATAGAGGGAAATGAAGATGTAAAGGAGATCGTTCATCTGAAGCAGAAAATAGACAAATGGCAGTCTTCAGATACAGTGACGATTGCGGGAATCACGCATTCCAACAGCGACCCTGATACTGTTAACTGGAAGGGATATCCCGTTGCGGACGGAATATGCGAAGTGTCCATGAATCCTGAAACAGGTATTTTATTTGACTGGAAAACCGGAAAAGGAGACAGTGTAGAAAACGATGAAGTAAAACAATACTGGTTTAACCTGGAAGAAAACTTCGACAGAGTTCTTCAGGAAAGTAATGCATTGAACGGTGTAACTGGCATCTTTGAAATCGATTCCAGATGCCAAAAATCTACTATGGTTCCAAGGATAGAGATGAAGATGGCATCTGACAGTCTCCTTAAGAAAGGAACCTGGGCATATTATGGAAGGGCGAAGGATGCTAGAAAACGTGCTTTGCTCTGGACTTCTGTTAATACAGATGTTGTCGGTGCGAACCAGAAGATTCCTGTGATTGTCTGCACGGCAGATAATAAATATTATGTAGCAGAATCTACAACCGCCAAACGTACAGGATATGGCCCTGATTACGTTGCGATTGCAGCGCAGATGAGCACAGGCACTGCAAAAAAAGAGCTGGCTGAGACCGCAGTAAAATATGACAGTCTTCAGGCCGCATACGACGCATATAAAAAACTGCTCACAGATGGAAAATATAAGCAATATAAAAATTCGTTGGATTTTAATATTCATTGGTGAAGGTAACTGGTGAAGATGGTTATTCCTTTGCAGTTTACTGGTTGCTTTTATTTCTCCGACAAGCTATACTAATCTGAGCGACAAAGTATGGATTGGAGGATTTTTATAATGAAAATTGCAGTAACTTATGATAATGGAAATGTTTTTCAGCATTTTGGAAAAACAGAAAACTTTAAGGTTTATGAAGTAGAAGACAACAAAGTTGTTTCAAGTGAAGTGATCGGTTCTAACGGAACTGGACATGGTGCCCTGGCCGGACTTCTGGCAGAACAGGGGATTGATGTACTGATCTGCGGTGGTATTGGAGGAGGTGCACAGACTGCACTTGCGGAGGCAGGTATTCAGTTATGCTCCGGTGCACAGGGAAATACAGATGAAGTAGTAGAAGCTTATCTGAAGGGCGAACTGGAATCAGCAGGAACAACCTGTGACCATCATCATGAAGAAGGACATTCCTGTGGAAACCATGAGGAAGGGGAGTCCTGTGGAAGCAGCTGTGGCGGCTGTGGTTCACATAAACCGGCATTTTCCGGACCGAATGTAGGAAAGACATGCCGTACACATTACAAGGGAACATTTAACGATGGCACACAGTTTGATTCTTCCTATGATCGTGGACAGCCGCTGGAGTTTGTCTGCGGAGCAGGACAGATGATCAAAGGCTTTGATGCAGCTGTTGCAGACATGAAGGTCGGAGAAATCAAAGAAATCCATCTGATGCCGGAAGATGCTTATGGACAGCCGAATCCGGATGCGATCTTTACTCTTGAGATTGAACAGCTTCCGGGTGCAGAGGACCTGACAGTAGGTCAGCAGGTATATTTGTCTAATCAGTATGGGCAGCCTTTCCCGGTCAAAGTTACAGCCAAAGATGAAAAGACAATTACATTTGATGCCAATCACGAGATGGCTGGTAAAGAGCTGAACTTTAAGATCGAGCTTGTAGAAGTAAAATAAATGTCGAAGAAGTGCGGAGTTTGTCAATAAGTTTCGAACTCTTTTGATGGACGTACACAGTGCGGCATGCTAGTATGGAAGAAAGAAAATTATGTAGCTGTCTGGCGGCATTAAAGGACAGTGATATGATTCGTTTCTGCTTTATTCTGTGCGGCATGCCGCTTCTTTTGTTCTAAGACCGTTCTGGTTGAGAAAGGGAAATCTCCATGTTTTACTTGCGTTGTCGGGCGAAATTTCCATGTGTAATGAAATAGGATATGATGAAAAAAGACCGGAATGTGTTGTTTCGGTCTTTTTATGTGGTGGAAACTGATCTATCAGGGCATTCTTGAATTATCTGAATTCCACGGCATGTTTTCTTTTCCAGATGGGAAATAAATTTCGCTGGCAGACGTAATTCTTCCGTTGTTCAATGCTTATGGCATGGAAGAATGTTTTCCACATATCAGTATATTCATCTTCATAAGATTCTGTCTTTTGTAATACCGAAAATTCATCGTCCGTCAGATAGCGCAGATAATTTTCACCATCTTTTACATGTACACAGGCAGTTTTGCGGTTATCATCGATGATCATCCAGTGTTCGGAGGGCATACGGTTGGCAAAATGGTTGCCAACCAGCATGATTACATCATTCCTAGGCTCCAAATGACTGACATAGACCTGGCTTTCCAGACTTTGAAAACGGGCAAATTCCCGAAAATGATGCGCTTCATTTGATACCTGGCGCCGGAGTTCGAGAAGATTCATTACATGTGGATTCGTATATTGCTCGACTACAGTACTGCCAATAGCAAACCCCACCCGAAGAAAGTCATAGATTGCCTGCAGTGCGTTCTCATCCGCAGACAATGAGGCGTAGTAGATGTTCATGTATGCAGTTTCAGAGATGCTTCTCCGAATGGAGCGTATAACCTTTTCTGCTTTGGAAGAATCACCATCCACATGGATATATTCATCAAACATTGTTTGTTGAAAGATAGGTTCTTTCTTTAGTTCAATCTGGTTATGACCGACTTTCAGGGCTTCTGACCAGGCATCATAGATGCAGGTCATGATATCCGTTAAGCGGTCCTGGCAAGTATATATTTTCATATTTTTATTCCGTATTCTGATCCTATATGTAAAAGTGGCTGGAAACTGGCAGAGGGAAGTTTAGCCGATCCCAAAATCAGCGAGAGTCATCTGGGAATAAGATTCATTGGAATGTTGTACTTTCCAGGAATCTTTTGCATCTACCTGAACCAGCTGTCGGGTGATATAGGCTTCTTCAATGGGAGTACGATACATTTGTCTGCCACCGCAGGTGATAAAATAATGTGCGCGTTTCAAAACTACGCCCATTTTTTTCAGATTGTCAAAATTCAGACGGCCATATCGTCTGGCATAAGTGATTCGGCTGGCGGATTTTGGCCCGATTCCGGGAACCCGAAGCAACGTGGCATAAGATGCTTTTTCAACTTCCACTGGAAAGTGTTCCAGATGGCGCAGCGCCCAGTCGCATTTGGGATCCAGCAGTTCATTGAAGTTGGGCTGAGATTCGGATAACAGTTCATCTGCCTGGAAGCCATAGAAGCGTAGCAGCCAGTCTGCCTGATACAGGCGATGTTCCCGCAGAATTGGAGGTGGAGTTCCAATCTGAGGGAGAATGGAGTCATCATTTAACGGAATATATGCCGAATAGAAGACTCGTTTCAGATCAAAGCCCTGGTACAGAGCCTGGCTCGTCTGTAACAGAGTATAGTCACTTTCGCCAGTGGCACCGATGATCATCTGGGTACTCTGCCCTGCCGGAGCGAAATTCCGTTTCAGATCGGACATGTCAAGAGGTGCCAGCTGACAGGCATTTTCCCATGTCAGGATATGTTTCGTGAATTTATTTTTATCACGGGAGATAAGATTCGGATCCTCTTTTTTGAGGGGAGGATTGTTCCCGGGTTTTGCATCGGTATTCTGCATATTGAGTTTTTCTCTGAAGGTTTTCTTGGAATCGTCTGAGAAAATACCATTTCTTAAAAACTGATTTCCCCGGCTTCGATCCATATATGCAGACTTTCCAGCAGCTATCCGGTGAGAGGCAATAGTACTTTGTACTTTTCCCATGGGATTCAGGATATTCTGCATGGTTTTATTGGGGGCAAGAGAACGCAGAGCTGTTTCTGTCGGAAGTTCCAGATTGACACTGATGCGGTCTGCCAGATATCCGGCCGCGGCAAGCAGCTCGTCAGAGGCCCCGGGAATTGTTTTTACATGAATGTATCCGTTGAAATGGTATCGGGTACGGAGGAGCAGCAGTGTCTCACACATTTTTTCCATGGTATAGGTCGGATTTTTTAAGACACCGGAGCTTAAGAAGAGCCCTTCGATATAGTTCCGTTTGTAAAATTCAACGGTTAGTTCACAGATTTCCTGTGGCGTAAAGGTGGCGCGGCGTACATCATTGCTGGCACGGTTGATGCAATATTTACAGTCATAGGCACAATGATTTGTCATCAGGATCTTGAGAAGGGAAATACATCTTCCATCAGCGGCAAAACTGTGACAGATGCCACATGCCTCTGCATTGCCGAGCTCTCCTTTCTTTCCGCGTCGGCTGGAACCGCTTGAAGTACATGCGACATCATATTTGGCTGCATCTGCCAGAATCTGTAACTTTTCCTGCGTTGTGTAATTATTATTTGTAATCTGTGTGATCATATATCTATTATACAAACATATGTTCGAAAAAGCAAGAGGAACATTTGGGGAAATTATTAGAATTATTAAGCCGTTGCTTGACCGACCAGAAGCAGGGTGCTATACTTGCCGCAAACAAAAGAAACCGCAAAGATTGTATTTTCCACATCCGTAGAACACAGAAATCTGCTTGTGAGTTGATTTTTATGGAGATACTGCAAATGAACAAAAATAAGATAAACGGAATATCCATGATTCCATTCGGGCTGCTGGCCGGTTTTGCAGATGATAAAGAAATCCGGCTCATTGAATTGGCAGAAAACGGGTTTAAATTCCGGCTGCAACAGGAGATTGCGGATGTCGGACAGTTTCGAATCTGTTTTTATAACAGTAATGATTCTGCGTATCGGGAGATTCAGGTAAAGGAATTTTGCATACAGAAAGAGCAGCAGGAACAATTTTATACGGTGTATTCTGCATTTACAGAGCAGGAAGATTTCAGAAAAGAAGTGCAGGGACTTGTCGCCCGTTACAGCAGATATATTCGCCTGAAAACAGAATGTGATGATGCAGAACTGGCTGAAGAACTGACCGGTTATCCGGCAGAGAAAGATGAAATTTTTGCAGAAGGTCTGGAGCAGCAGAAGAAAGAGTGGTTTCAGGATGTGCCGGTAAATAAATTGGCAGAAGCTATAAATCGTGTATCGGAAGTCGCGTTCGAGCTGGATCACCCGGAATTGTATCAGGCGTATCTGAAAGAAGATATTTCCGCATTCATGGAAAATTACTGGATTCAGAATGGATTTTCACAGGCAGTGTCAGATATCGCCCCAGACAGATTGTATATAGGAAATCAGTTCTGCCATCTGTTGTTTCCAGAGGAGAGGTGTCTGTTTGAAATGATGGAAAAAGCACAGAGAGAAAATATTTCCATCACACTTGCATACACATATATCCGTGAGGATATGTTGAAAACAACGGACGAACTGCTGGCAAAAGTGGATAACTGGTGCAAAGAGCGACAGACCACAGTAGAGGTTGTTGTCAATGACTGGGCAATGGTGGGAATTCTGCGAAAGTATCCGAAACGAATGACACCACTTCTGGGAACGCTTCTTAATAAACGAAAAAAAGATCCACGGATGGGTTATAAAAAAGGCGGCCGGATTTTATATGAGCAGAACAGTCTGAATGCAGAATTTTACAGGAAATTTCTTGGAGAAGAATGTAATATTTGGCGTTATGAATGGGAAGCCTGTGGATATGTACAAAACTTTCCGGGCACTTTGAATGAAAAAAACAGTCTGCATTTTCCTTTTTATCAGACCAATACCTCCCAGTACTGTCCATTGCACGCAATCTGTACGGATGGTGAGAGAGGAAAACAGAAACTGGTGACGAACTGTCCTTATTTCTGCGAACGGAATATGGTGCTGTACCCAAAACATCTGCATATGACGGGAAGATACAATTCACTGTTTGGAGTAGATACGGAAGTACTGAAACATCCTGAAAAACTGGAAGCATATGTAACAGCAGGAATCGACCGGCTGGTATTGGGACTGTCATAAGGGGTGTCAGACCAGATGGACAGGAACAATAAAATAAGATAACGATGAGGAAAATGCGAATGAAGATTACAGCGGGACTGGGATCGGTGGAAGAGTACGAGCGTTTTGTGAGGGCAGGAGCGGACGAATTTTTCAGTGGGTATGTGCCTTATGAGTGGGCAAAGAAATATGGGACAGTTATGCCGCTCAACAGAAGAGAGGTGCTGGCTTATAATGTACAGATTGGTTCATTCAGTGAAATGGAGATCCTTTCTGCTATGGTAAAAGAATATGGCAGGCCGGTACATCTGACGTTTAATTCTCTTTATTATATTCCAGAGCAGTATCCGGAGATTGCTGAGATCATAAAGAGGTGTATGGAGATTGGGTTTCATAGCTATATTATTGCGGATCCGGCGCTGATTCTGTATTTAAGACAGAACAATATCGACTGTGAAATTCATCTTAGCGGGGAAACAGCGGAAGTAAATCGGGGCATGGTGGATTTCTTTCAGAAGCTGAAACTGAAACGTGTGATCTTTCACAGAAAGAATACGATAAAAGATATGCAAAGTATTATCGCATATCAAAGAATAACAGAAACGGAGCAGTCAGGGCATGTACAAAATGTAATGCCGGAACAGAGCAGGGTGGAATTTGAAGCATTTATTTTAAACGAGCTCTGCCAGTTTACCGGAGCATTCTGCAATTCCCTTCATTGCGATGAGATGGGATATCTGTGTCGTGTACCGTATCGATTGGGAGCTATGAGTACGAGAAAAGTACAAGAATCGACAAAATTCGACAAGTGGAAACAAGAAAAAAACCAAGAAACAATTGATTTTACCGGAGAGGAGCTGCCGGAAAGTATTTCACAGGACACCAACGGTTATCTCTGCGGCGAGACGGGCTGCGGACTGTGTGCGTTATATCAGTTGCAGGAAGCAGGGATCACACACCTCAAACTGGTTGGCAGAGGAAACTATACAGACTTTATGGAAAAAGATATTCGGAATCTTCGGAGAGCTCTGAGTATTCTGGAAGTATCTGACTCGAATGTTATCTACTGGCAGAATCTGAAAGAAGAACTTTTTCCATATGGATGCAGCGAAAACTGCTATTATAAAGAAAATTTCAAATATAAATAGGAAATAACTGAACTGCGGCAGAAGTCGAAAAAATTAGTGTTGCACTCGTAAAAATACAATATATTGATAAATAGTTTCAAAAAACAACTATAAATTGTACAAAATTAAAAGCATGCGTTAATTAATTGACAAGGGTACTTCCTATAGTGTACACTAGCAGCGTGAGAGAGGGAGATCTCACGTTACTATTAATAAGATTTCGGTCTTATTTTTCTTTTAGGAGAAAAGTTAGACGGGACATACGCGGAATAAATTCTATTTTAGAGAGGTGCAAAAATGAAAAACTTTTCACAGTGGGAAGGTTTCAAAGGAAACCGTTGGAAGGAAAAAATCGACGTTCGTAACTTTATTTCAATGAACTACACACCATATGACGGAGATGCTTCCTTCCTGGAAGAACCTACAGAGGCTACAAACAAACTGTGGGGAAAACTTCAGGAACTTCAGAAAGAAGAGCGTGCAAAAGGCGGCGTTCTGGATATGGAGACAGAGGTTGTTACATCTCTGACAGCATATGGCCCGGGATACATCGATGAAGACCTCAAAGATCTTGAAAAAGTTGTTGGTCTGCAGACAGACAAACCGCTGAAACGTGCATTCATGCCATACGGTGGTATCAAAATGGCAGAGCAGGCATGTGAGACTTACGGATACAAAGTAAGCGACAAGATCAAAGACGTTTTCCATAACTACGAATTCAAAACACACAACCAGGGTGTATTTGATATCTACACACCAGAAATGAAAGCAGCCCGTCACAACAAGATCCTGACAGGTCTTCCGGATACTTATGGACGTGGACGTATCGTTGGTGACTACAGACGAGTAGCACTGTACGGTATCGACGCTCTGATCGAAGGAAAACAGAAAGACTTCGCAGCTTGCGACCGTCAGGGTATGAGACGTTATGACTTCCAGCTTCGTGAGGAAATCGCAGATCAGATCCGCGCACTCAAAGGCATGAAAGTTATGGCTGAAGCTTACGGATATGATATTTCACAGCCGGCTAAAGATGCAAGAGAAGCATTCCAGTGGCTGTACTTCGGATATCTTGCAGCAATCAAGACTCAGAACGGTGCTGCAATGAGTGTTGGACGTATCTCTACATTCCTTGATATCTATATTGAAAGAGACCTTGAGAACGGAACTCTTACAGAGAAAGAAGCTCAGGAGCTTGTTGACCACATGGTAATGAAATTCCGTATGGTTAAATTTGCACGTATTCCTTCTTACAACCAGCTGTTCTCCGGTGACCCGGTATGGGCAACTCTGGAAGTTGCAGGTATGGGACAGGATGGACGTACAATGGTAACAAAGAACGACTTCCGTTTCCTGCACACTCTGGAAGACATGGGACCGGCTCCGGAACCGAACCTTACTGTTCTGTATTCTTCAAGACTGCCGGAAAACTTCAAGAAATATGCAGCTGACATCTCCGTACTGACAAGCTCTATCCAGTATGAGAACGATGATGTTATGCGTCCGGTATGGGGCGATGACTACA
>ERZ507086.737-NODE-737-length-15681-cov-5.507232_pt1 | contig 15681 bp, 6 predicted proteins | sample MGYA00512292_ERZ507086 | MGnify/ENA metagenome assembly ERZ507086
CGTTGTTCAGCTCTATCATGGAATACAGTACCCTTCTCTGTACCGGTTTCAGACCGTCTCTGACGTCCGGAAGAGCACGGGAGGCAATAACACTCATGGCATAATCTATATAAGATTTTTCCATGGTTTTTTGCAGATCCACCTCATGGATTTTATCAAAAATATTGTCTTCCATTTTCTATTCTCCTAGATATCCAGATTTTCTACAAAGCGTGCGTTTTCTTCGATAAATTCACGTCTTGGCTCAACTTTGTCACCCATAAGAGTGGTAAATGTCAGGTCAATTTCAGAAGTTGCAGACTCATCCATAGTTACGCGGAGAAGGATTCGTTTCTCCGGATCCATGGTTGTCTCCCAGAGCTGTTCTGCATCCATTTCTCCAAGACCTTTGTATCGCTGGATTTTATTGTTGTTGTCACGTCCGATCTGCTCAAGGATGTTGTTCAGTTCCGCATCATCATAAGCGTACCAGACTTTTTTGTTCTTTTCGACTTTGTACAGTGGCGGCTGAGCCAGGTATACATATCCCTGCTTGATCAGTTCCGGCATAAATCTGTAAAGGAATGTCAGAAGCAGTGTCGCAATGTGCGCACCATCGACATCGGCATCCGTCATGATAATGATTTTATGATAACGCAGTTTTGTGATATCAAAATCTTCATGAATACCAGTACCAAATGCAGTGATCATTGCTTTAATCTCTGCATTGCTGTAGATTCTGTCCAGACGGGCCTTTTCTACATTAAGGATTTTACCACGCAGTGGAAGGATTGCCTGTGTTGCACGGTTTCTGGCAGTTTTTGCTGAACCACCGGCGGAATCTCCCTCTACGATGTAGATCTCGCAGTTTTCCGGATTCTTATCTGAGCAGTCTGCAAGTTTACCTGGAAGAGACATTCCGTCAAGTGCAGATTTTCTTCTTGTAAGATCTCTTGCCTTACGTGCTGCTTCTCGTGCTCTCTGCGCAAGTACTGATTTCTCAACTGTTGCCTTCGCAACCGTCGGATTCTGCTCCAGAAAAATCTCCAGCTGTTTGCTGACTACAAAATCAACAGCTCCACGAGCCTCACTGTTACCAAGCTTCTGTTTCGTCTGTCCTTCGAACTGTGGCTCCTCGATCTTAACACTTACGATTGCTGTCAGACCTTCTCGAATGTCATCACCACTTAAATTCGGTTCACTGTCTTTAAGCAGCTTATTCTTTCTTGCATAATCGTTGAATGTCTTTGTCAGTGCATTACGGAAACCAACGATATGTGTACCACCTTCCGGTGTATTGATATTATTTACAAAGCCATAGCTGTTCTCTGTGTAGGAATCATTGTGCTGCATAGCAACCTCAACCATGACACCATCTTTTTCACCTTCACAGTAAATGACCTCTGGATACAGTGCTTCTTTACTTCTGTTGAGATAAGTAACAAATTCCCTGATACCACCTTCATAGTGGAAGATTTTTTCTTTTTCCTGGTCTGCTCTGGTATCTCTCAAAACGATACGCAGACCTTTTGTCAGGAACGCCATCTCACGAAGACGCTGTTTCAGAATATCATAATCATAAACTGTTTCTTCAAAGATTTCTTTATCCGGCAGGAATGTTACCTTTGTTCCTGTCTCTTCAGAATCACAGACACCTATCTCTTTCAGAGGATACATAGTATGTCCTCTTTCATAACGCTGCTGATATTTCTTACCTTCACGGCAGATCGTAACTTCCAGCCATTCAGACAGTGCATTTACAACAGAGGCACCTACACCGTGAAGTCCACCGGATACCTTGTATCCTCCACCGCCAAATTTACCACCTGCATGAAGGATGGTAAATACAACTTCTACTGCCGGTATTCCTGCTTTATGGTTAATTCCTACCGGAATACCTCGTCCGTTATCAATTACTGTAATGGAATTATCCGGATTGATAGTTACCTGGATTTCGGTACAAAATCCTGCTAATGCTTCATCTACCGCATTATCCACGATCTCATATACAAGATGATGCAGGCCCCGGCTGGATGTACTTCCAATATACATACCTGGTCTTTTACGAACAGCTTCCAGTCCTTCCAGAATCTGAATCTGGTCCGCTCCATACTCTGTATTTTCTCCGCCCATTTGCTTCCTCCTGTCATTCTATATTCATTATAATGGAAACCGACATATCGACATTTTTCGCAGTCACCGGTTTCCAGATAGGCATAATAATACTAGATTATTATAGCACAAAAAAGCTGTATTTTCCAACTTTATCCCAACTAAAATAAAAAGATTCCGCCACAATTTCTGTAGCAGAATCTTTTGTATCTGCTTTTATACAAAAGCAGAGCATTATTTAACTTTCACAGATTTTATCTTACTCCATTTCGAATAATAATTCTTCTTTCCAACCTTTTTGACGGTACGGATCCGAACATAACATTTCTTCTTTCGTTTCAGCTTTTTGAGGGTCGTCGATTTTGAACGACTCTTTACAGTCACTGTTTTTGCTTTTTTCATGTTCTTGTAGTTACTGTATTGTACCTGATAAGAAGTAATCCCTTTTACAGCCTTCCATGAAACAGTTTCTTTTCATATTTACCTCCAGATATCTTCCTTTTCCATTATATTACTACATAATCCGACATATTGAAAACACTTTCACATAATAAAATTACTGCAAAAAAAAGAGCTTTCTGATTTCTCAGAAAACTCTTCCTGTGCGTTTTTGTTTTATTCTTAGAAATTAATGTCTACAGATTTAAGGGAGCCATCTTCTGTCTGTGCTGTAACGTCCTGTGCAACTGTTCCTTCTTCTGTCTGTGCAATGTGAAGTGCACTCTGTGTTTCATTTTCCTGAACTTCGCCATCTTTGAATTCCATGTTGATGACTGCTGCACCTTCCGGAAGTTCCACTTCGTTGCCATCTACTGTAAATGTCACATCATAGAATGTATATTCAGCATCTTCTGATGTTCCGAGGTCTCTCATAGAAGCCTGTTTTGCTTCTTCATATTTCTCGCTGCCAGCTTCAAGTTTTTCTGCTTTCATCTCAGCATTTTCCGGAAGTTCTGCATCTTCGGAGACGCTTGCTGTGATAACAACTTCTTCGTTTTCGAAACAGAAGTCTGTTCTGTAAGAAGTAACTTCTACTTCAGCTTCTACTTCAGCTTCTGCGAAATCTGCAGGATCTGTTCCGTCTGAGAAAGCATCTGTCGTTTCGTCTTCAAAAGTGACCTCTGCGGATTCACTTTCTTCTGCCGGAGCTTCTTCTTCAATCTGAACATCTGCTTCCTGTGTTTCCTCTGCAACTGCTTCTTCTGTAGATTCTACTGCAATATCCTCAACTGCTGCTTCATTCTGTACTTCCTGATCTGTAAAATCGTCTGCGGAAACCATTGTATATCCTGAGCTCATCATTGCTGCTGCCATCATGATCGCTGTAACTTTTCTGAACATTTTTTTTCTCATAATAAAACCTCCTGTATTGATATCTATCAAATCAATTAAAAATTCGTCTATTTCTTTTATTTGACCTTATTATATCAGCCAGGTTGTTTCGTCAACTCTTTCGTCAGCCTCTTTTTTGATGTTTTTTCAAAAAATATACAAAAAAAGACAGCCCGCTTTCGCGGACTGCCTTCAGATGTTACTTTGTAGTTTTGATGATGGTCATCTTATTTTCTGTTGCTTCTGCGGCGTTTCTCGAATCCAAATACGATCAGTGCTGCAGCTGCGATAAGAATGATCACGTACATTGCGATCGGTGTATCATCTCCGGTCTTCGGTGCTTTTGTGCTGGAAGACATGGAGTGAGAGGATGCAGAGCTTCCAGACTCATTGCCGGACTCTTCTGTTGTAGTCTTTGTAGTCTTTGTAGTCGTCGGATTTTCTGTATTCGTAATCGTTACACTCGCATTTTCATTTGCTTCATCAATGGTTACAGTAGAACCATCTACAGAAACTTTGTATGCGAATCCGCTGGTTCCTGCGACCGGTTTACCATTGGAGTCTGTTTCTGTTACATACAGTGTAACTGTCTTATTTACATCAAGTCCGATCTTGATTACCTGACTTACTTCAGAACCACCTGCCAGATCCAGTTTCACGATGTTCTGTGAAACCTGAGTGGAAAGCTGTGTATAATCTGCATCATCAAAGATACCCGCATAGAAGACATTGTCGCTCTTCTTAGCATTTCCATCTGCTCCAAGAAGTTTCTTGGTAATCGTCAGTTTACCCTGTTTATAGTATCCATCCGGAATGCTGCTGAATACGTTATCAAAGTAAACCGTTGTCGTTCCGTTCGCTTCTTTTACAGTTGCCTTGTTTCCATTATTGAATTTGGCTTCATACATTGTTCCATCTGCCAGTGCTCCCATGCTCTGTGCTGTACCATCCTGTGAGCACTCTGCAATGTAGTAATCTTTGTTCACTTCAATGTTTTCATTGAATACTACAGTTGAAGAGGATGCGTTCTTAAATTCAATTGCTTTGACATCAGATACTCTCTGTGTGCATGCCTCATCGGAGTACAGTGCTACGTAGAAGGTCTGATCCATTGCTCTCAGATCACCTGTGATAGTCGTCAGTTTCTTTGTTACTGCGATTGACTGACCGGTAGCCAGTTTATCCTGAACAAGCAGTACTCCATCTTTGGAAACAGTTGTTGTTTTTTCAGTATCTACTGTTCCGTCAGCTTTTAATACAAATGTTGTATCGTTAGTCAGCTCATAACCTGTCGGTGCTACTGTTTCGCGAAGAATATATTTCTTGTCGGTCTTAAGGCCTTCGATGACATGAGGTTCTTTTGTGGAATTCCATTCAGCTACAATATTTTCATCTTCATCGATAACCTGAATATGTGCACCTTCCAGTTCTTTGCCATCAGCGATATCTACTTTGCTGACTTTGACAGAAGTCTTGCTGTCTTCTACCAGAAGAGTTCCATCATCAGAAACAGTTGTCTGTGTATTATCTTTGTCTACAGTTCCGTCTTCTTTCAGAGTAAATGTAGTATCACTTGTTACTGTATATCCATCAGGAGCTACCGTTTCACGAAGTGTATACTGCTCATTGGTCTTGAGACCTGTAACTTCGTGTGCTTCCCATGTAGAATCCCACTCATCAATGATGTTTCCATCTTTGTCAAGTATCTGGATGTGAGCTCCAGCCAGTTCTTTATGATCTGTGATATCTACTTTACTTACTTTGACAGAAGTGATCGTGTTAATAAGGTTATTTCCATTTACAGATGTAATATATCCAGGAACTGCATCTTCGCTTACTGTGTAAACGATTTCTTTTCCTGCTGCGTATTTCGGAAGTTCTGTAAACTTATAAGTCCAGTTGCTGTCTGCTGTTACTTTCTGACTGCCTGCTTCTTTTCCGTCTGCGAGAAGTCTTACTGTAATACTTTCCGGACGTTTTGTTGTCTGGTCATTGTCATTCCAGGTCTTGGTTCCCTCTACGCTGATTACCTCTGTTTCATGAGTATTTGTAAGGATAAATCCTTCTGCTGCTGTTCCTGTTACAATTGCTTCATAACCAGCCGGTACTTCTGTTTCTCTTACTGTGTAAACAATGTCCTGTCCATCTTTCTTCGCGTCAAGTTCGCTCCATGTGTATGTCCAGTTGTTGTCCGCACTCAGAGTTACTTCTTCGCCCTGTGCTGTCTCACCAGCATAAAGCTGTACTTTAATGTTCTCAGGTCTGATTCCATCCTGGTTATCATTATCTGCCCATGCCTTAGTTACGGTGATGCTGGTCTTTCCTGGTGTATAGCTGTTGGTGATTGTTGTTCCGTTGATTGCTGTTGTGTAATCTGCAACAGTATCTTCTGTTACGGTATAAACGATTTCTTTACCATCTGCAAACTTCGGAAGATCTGTGAAGCTGTATGTCCAGTTATCTGCTGCGGTTACATCTTTTGTTGCTACTTCTGTTCCGTTAGCAAGAAGTCTTACTTTAATGCTCTCCGGACGTTTTCCATCCTGATTATCTGCATCATCCCAAACTTTCTTACCTTCTACAGAAGTTATTTCTGTTTTGTGAGTATTTGTGATTACAAATCCTGTCTGTGCGTCTCCACTGATTTCAGATGTGTAACCAGTTACCTCACCAGTTTCTTTTACAGTGTAGACAATGTCCTGTCCGTCTTTCTTAGCATCAAGACCAGTCCAGGTATATGTCCAGTTGTTTGTTCCATCAAGAGTTACTTCTTCACCCTGTGCATCTTCACCTGCATAAAGCTGTACTTTAATGTTCTCAGGTCTGATTCCATCCTGGTTATCATTATCTGCCCATGCCTTAGTTACGGTGATGCTGGTCTTTCCTGGTGTATAGCTGTTGGTGATTGTTGTTCCGTTGATTGCTGTTGTGTAATCTGCAACAGTATCTTCTGTTACGGTATAAACGATTTCTTCACCATTTGCATACTTCGGAAGATCTGTGAAGTTATATGCCCAGTTGTCTGCTGCGGTTACATCTTTTGTTGCTACTTCTGTTCCATTAGCAAGAAGTCTTACTTTGATGCTATTCGGACGTTTTCCATCCTGGTTGTTTGCATCATTCCATACCTTCTGGCCACTTACAGATGTTGTTTCTGGTGTGTAGCTGTTTGTGATGTTAAATCCATCAATTGCTGTTTTATATCCTACAACTTCATCTTCGCTTACTGTATATGTAACCTTCTGTCCATTTGCATAAACCGGAAGATTATCAAATGCGTAAGTCCAGTTTGTTGTTGCTGTTACTGTCTTGCTGTCGTATACGTTTCCGTCTGCAAGAAGATTGACTGTAATGCTAGTCGGACGTTTTCCATCCTGATCATCATTATCATTCCAGGTCTTAGTTCCGGTGATAGCTGTAACTTCCGGTACATGTTTATTGGTCAGTGTTGTTACTGTTCCGTCTGCAGTATTACCTGTCAGTTCATATCCTTCCGGAACATTTTCTTCTGCCCATGTGTACTCAATTGCTTTGCCATTTGCTTTTTCATCAAGATCTGTAACAGTCTGAGTCCAGTTATTCTCTGCATTCAGAGTTACTGTTGTTCCTGTATCCCTGCCATCTGCAAGAAGGCTTACGGTAATGCTCTCCGGACGTTTTCCATCCTGATTATTTGCATCGTTCCATACTTTAACTACGGATGCACTTGTTTTTCCTGGTGTATAGCTGTTGATAATATTAGTTCCATCATATTCTGTCGTATAATCTTTGACAGTTTCTTCGCTTACTGTATAAGTAAGTTTCTGACCATCTTTATATACCGGCAGATCTTTAAAGCTATATTTCCAGTCATTATCTGCTGTTACTACCTGAGTGTCTACTTTCTCTCCGTTTGCAAGAAGGTTGACTATGATCTTCTCCGGACGTTTTCCATCCTGATTATCTTTGTCATTCCAGCTCTTGGTTCCTTCAACGATTGTTGTCTCCGGCGTATGAGTGTTGTAGATATCATAACCATCAAGTTCTGTTGTGTAACCTTTAACTGCAACTTCTTCAACTGTGTACTCAATTTCACTGCCTTCTGCATATTTCGGCAGATCTGTGAAATTGTATGTCCAGTTGCCGGCTGCTGTTACTACCTGGCTGTTTACTTTTTCTCCATTTGCAAGAAGATTTACGGTAATACTTTCCGGACGTTTTCCATCCTGGTCATCTGCATCATCCCAGTGCTTAGTTCCGTTTACAAATGTTGTTTCCGGTGTATGAGTATTGAGAATGTTGTAACCATTTACAGTTGTCTCATATCCATCAACTTTATCCTCAGTTACTGTATAAACAATTTCTTTACCATCTGCATATTTCGGCAGGTCTTTAAAGCTGTATTTCCAGTTGTTATCTGCGGTTACTTCCTTGCTGTCAACTTTGGTTCCGTCTGCAAGGAGGTTGACTGTGATCTTGGAAGGTCTGATTCCATCCTGGTTGTTATTGTCATCCCAGCTCTTAATTCCGCTTACTTCTGTTTTTTCAGTTTCATGAGTATTGGTAATATTGTAATCATTTACGATTGCTCTGTAGCCATTTACAAGGTCTTCACTTACTGTATAAATGATTTCGTTACCGGCTGCATATTTTGGCAAATTGGTGAAGCTGTATTTCCAATTGTCATTTGCGGTTACTTCCTTGCTGTCAACTTTGGTTCCATTTGCAAGGAGATTCACTGTGATACTTGTTGGACGTTTGCCATCCTGGTTGTCATTGTCGTTCCATGTCTTAGTACCTTCAACTTTAGTCGTCTCTGGTTTATGAGTGTTGGTGATGTTGTAACCATCAACTGTTGCTTCATATCCTTCAACTGCATCTTCTTCTACAGTATAAGTGATTTCGTTGCCAGCTGCATATTTCGGCAGATTGGTAAACTCATATTTCCAGTTGTCATTTGCGGTTACTTCCTTGCTGTCAACTTTGGTTCCATTTGCAAGGAGATTCACTGTGATACTTGTTGGACGTTTGCCATCCTGGTTGTCATTGTCGGACCAGGTCTTGGTTCCGTTGATGGAAGTTGTCTCTGGGTTGTGGGTGTTCGTGATCACATATCCGGTTGACTCTTTTGTCACAGTCTTGGTGTAGCCAGACGGTACATCTACTTCGTCCACGGTATACTGGATCTCTGTCTTGTTCGCATTCTTCGCAAGTTTTGTCCAGGTGTATGTCCAGTTGTTTGCCTCGTTCAGCACTACCGGTTCTCCGCTGGCCTTTCCGTCTGCTTTCAGCTGTACGCTGATGCTTTCCGGTCTGATTCCATCCTGGTTGTCACTGTCTGTCCATACTTTTCTTACACTTACACTTGTCTCTTCCGTTGAATAGCTGTTCGTCAGGGTCGTTACGGTTCCGTCCTTTGCTGTATCAGTCAGGCTGTAGCCTTCCGGCATATTTCCTTCACTCCAGCTGTATACGATATCCGTTCCGTTTGCTTTCTTCGGGAGGTTATTTACGGTTGCTGCCCAGCCATTATCTTCATTCAGGGTAACTGTTGTTCCTGTCGCATTTCCATCTGCAAGGAGGTTGACGATGATACTTGTTGGTCTCTTTCCATCCTGGTCATTGCTGTCGTTCCATACTTTTCTGACGGTTGCCTCTGTTGTCTCTGTTGTATGGGTGTTGGTGATTACATAAGAAGTCTTTGCTTCATTTACAGTCACTGTCTTGGTGTAACCAGCCGGTACATCTACTTCGTCCACGGTATACTGGATCTCTGTCTTGTTCGCATTCTTCGCAAGTTTTGTCCAGGTGTATGTCCAGTTGTTTGCCTCGTTCAGCACTACCGGTTCTCCGCTGGCCTTTCCGTCTGCTTTCAGCTGTACGCTGATGCTTTCCGGTCTGATTCCATCCTGGTTGTCACTGTCTGTCCATACTTTTCTTACACTTACACTTGTCTCTTCCGTTGAATAGCTGTTCGTCAGGGTCGTTACGGTTCCGTCCTTTGCTGTATCAGTCAGGCTGTAGCCTTCCGGCATATTTCCTTCACTCCAGCTGTATACGATATCCGTTCCGTTTGCTTTCTTCGGGAGGTTATTTACGGTTGCTGCCCAGCCATTATCTTCATTCAGGGTAACTGTTGTTCCTGTCGCATTTCCATCTGCAAGGAGGTTGACGATGATACTTGTTGGTCTCTTTCCATCCTGGTCATTGCTGTCGTTCCATACTTTTCTGACGGTTGCCTCTGTTGTCTCTGTTGTATGGGTGTTGGTGATTACATAAGAAGTCTTTGCTTCATTTACAGTCACTGTCTTGGTGTAACCAGCCGGTTCGCTGACTTCGTCTACCGTGTATTCAATATCGTTACTTCCTGATTTCTTTTCAAGATTACTCCATGTATATTTCCAACCATTATCTTCATTTAATTCTATCGGCTCACCCTGTGCGGTTTCATCTGCATAAAGCTGAACTTGAATACTGCCCGGTCTTACTCTATCCTGATTCTCATTATCAGCCCATTTCTTTTCTACAGAAACTTCTGTTTTCTCTGTTATTACTGTTGTATTGTTGAATGAAGGATCAGAAACTTCTGTTGCATAATTTTCATCACTATAATAAGTAACCGTTGCAACCATCTTATTTCCGTTTTTCTTAATAACCGCTTTTACATAAACCGATTCACCATCGATTGTTACATCTGATAAAGCAGATGCTGTTTCAACAATTTTGTAATAATGAGTTCCCTCTGTTCCAAATTTTCCAAGATTATCAAATACAATTGCTGAACCCGTGTTTGTCACACTGTCAATTGTTTTCCAATTTTCACCATCTTTTTCCTGGAGTTCAAAGCTGAATTTGCCATCGTATTTTTCATCAGTTGCAGGAGCATTATCAACATTCTTTGTTGCTTTAATCTGGAATGTAGTTTCAACTACCGGCATTCCTTTATAAACATTATGCCATTCCTGACCACCAATTGCTGCGATCGTATTTGCAATAACCCATCCTGCAGATACAATTGCATTTGTAAAAGTTGCATTTGGCACTAAGAAAATACCTGTTGATGTATATGTAGCTGCCGTAGTAGCATTTGGACAGTTAAATATTACATTTTCAGCAACTCTGTCCTCATCGCTGTTTGCATTTGTTGTTTTCTGATATACTACATTTCCACTTGCATCTACGATTACAAATGTAAACTGTCTAAAATCAACGTTTGTGTCCGGAACATTCAATACAATATTCTGATCTTCACGAATCGTAATTCTGCGATTCGGATTACTCATAAATGTATTAAACTCTCCCGGCTGGAAACTTACATAATAAGTACCGGCATCCTTTCCATATTTTGCAATATTAATATCTGTATACTGATTACCAGAAGTAGAAATATCAGTTACTGCACTATACGGTACAGAATTTTCATTATAAAGAGTTGTTGAAGTAGTTTTTATCGTATCTACCATGTCTTTAACAATTTTCTTTATCTGTGCTTCTGTGTAAGTATCATAATCAATTAATAAATCACTGTTATCTGTTATCAGTTTTCCTTCTGCACCTTTTCCTGCATAAACAACCGATCCACCTGCATTTCCATTTAAGCCAATCTGTAACTGACTACTTCCAACAAATTCTCCAATGTAATTATATCCTGCTCCGCCGCCTTCATTCTTGGACATCTGAACATTTGATCCTTTATAGTTCAATTTTCCAATAGCAAAGTTAGATTCAAGATGTCCTTTAAAGGTTGCCTCATTTGCAACAATTCCAAAATTAGTAGCTGAACCCAGGATATCTTTAAAGTTTCTCTGAGTTCCCGGCTGAATGGATATTTCATTTACTGTAAATGCATGGTTGCTTTCAGTTACAGAATAAATTTTTCCTTCGCTTCTTAAAACTTCACCGGATTTTACAAAGCTTCCATTCTCCTGTAATCCAATCTCCAACCAATTTTCTTTTGAGCCATCCAGATTGCTGCCGTTCAGACTGCAGGTTCCTTTTCCGTTCTGTACCTGGACACTGGCACTTGCTATATCTGATGCCCACCACTCATTTTCTTTTTGTTTTAGTTTCACATAATACGTACCATCAGGTGCATTCACAGTGACATTCACATCATTTGAACTCTGCACCGCAATACCTTCATCCGCATTCTGCTGCTTCACTCGACCAACGGTGAATGAACTCGCGAACGTTGTCATTGACGAATCTGCCATGAGCATTACAAATACGAGAAACATTGCGATAAATTTTCTTAAATATCCATTCTTCTTCATAATTCACATTCCCTTCTTTTTTAATATTTATTTCGAACCGAAATTGGATACTATTCGGCAGTAACGTGATACAAGTAATATCAGTGGGTTGTTTTATTACTTCGAAACAGAACCCCGATATCAGATTCTTTCACATATTATAGCATTTGCGCTATTTCTCCATCTCTTTCATTGCACGAAATAGTTTAGTAAAATGTGCGTTTTTGCTCATATTTTCCTATATTTAAGGTCCTTTTTATGAAGTCCGGCGATCATTGTCTGTCGCATCTGTATCACAGACCTCGCCTACAGATGCAACGTAGAAGTCAACCTGTGGAGATTTTTTTCCCCCATTCAGTCTTCTGAAAGCCTTATCGATTCGCTTTGTGACAATCGGACAGTTTTCCTGGCTGATTCCGATCAGCATGACGATATACTGCCGAACGTTGTATCTGGTATAGAAATCTCCTTTTCGTACAGAAGACTGTATTGCATCTTTAAGCACTTCTGACATTTCTTTCTCCTCTTCATCAGAAACGGAGTCTTTCGCATAATCCAGTGTACAGAGCATGACGAATACGGACAAACCGGAACGTTCCATCATACGGCTGAACACATGGTAAATATCAATAAAACTTGGGAACGGGCAATAATATGCGCCGACTGCTTCATCTTTCTCTTTCAATCTCTCTTTAATATCTCCTATCGCTCCTGCTGCCTGTGATGTTCGTTCTCCCATAAACTGAAACTGCTCCAGCATCTTCGCGGAAGGTTCAACTCCCATCTCCTCAAACAGCAATCTTTCTGTATCTTTGTAAACTTCCAGACCTTCTTTGTACCGGGACATTCCGATCAGGCTCTCAATTTCCCAAATCTGCCATTCATCAAATGGATAGATTTTGGCAGCTATATGGGATACCCGATGCAGATCTTCGTATCTTTCATGTTCCTTCAACCATTTGCACAGCTCTTCTGTGCACATAAAATAGTCATCCCGGCATTTTACATTTTCAACTGCAGCCCAGTTCTCACCGATCATATCTGGTAGGAACTCACCCCGATAACACTTCCAGGCTTCCATCAGCAGATGTAGTCGATCTGTTTCTCTTTTTTCTTTTCTGATAAGTGCTACCAGGTTTTCAAATTCACATACATCTACCCAGACTGCGATTTCCGGGTCCCAGGTACACATTCCACCATTGATGTTTATATAATTGCTTTCCGGAAGTCCCGCCGCTTTCAGCTGCTTTCGTAGTCGAAAGAGTGTATTGTTCAGACTTCCATTTTTATTTTCTACTTCTGTTCTCCCATATAGTGCATCGATCAGTGCTGCTTTGGAGATTCCTCCATCCTGCGTGTGTAGCAGTAGCAACTGAAACAACTGTGTGGTCTTTGATACATTGTTACGATCCAGAACCAGCTCTTTTCCTTTATATTCCAGCGAAAAGCAACCTAGCATTCGAACCTTGAGTATATTTTGGTTCATATATTTCTCCTTCAACAGATATTGTATTCTGTTTCTTGTCTTTTCATTTTAAATAGACTTATCCATATTCAGCATATCACTCAATATGTTAAAGTTCCACTAGCAAAATACACAAAAAAAGACTGTTATTATTATTCAATCAGCTAATAACAACAGTCTTTTAACTCATTTTAATTATTCAATAAATACTGATATATGTCTCTTTTTGATACACCGCGGTCTTTCGCGACCTGTTTCATGGCATCTTTTCTGGACATTCCCTGTTTTTCATAGATTTCCATATGCTCTTCTATGGAAATCTCTTCCCACGAGGCCACTGCTTCTTCTTTCAGTTCCTGACGGCTTTTGCCCTCGATGACCAGCACACATTCTCCGAGCGGTTTTTCTTTCTCATAATGTGTGATCAGATCATCAATTGTGGAATGGAAGGCTGTCTCATGCTTCTTGGTCAGTTCTCTGCAAAGTGTCATTCTGCGGTTTCCAAGTGTTTCCCTCAGATCACGCAGTGTCCTGACCAGTTTATGCGGAGCCTCATACAAAATGATCGTCCGGGTCTCATTGACCAGTTCTTCCAGAACTTCTTTGCGCTCTTTTTTGTCCATCGGAAGAAATGCTTCAAAAGCAAACCGTCTGGTAGGAAGTCCTGATAATGTAAGTGCGGTAATGCATGCTGCCGGCCCCGGAAGGGATGTTACTTCGATTCCAGCCTCATAACACATAGCAGCCAGTTCTTCACCCGGATCCGAAATTCCCGGTGTCCCGGCATCTGTGATCAGTGCAATGTTCATGCCGTTCTGCATCTTCTCAATCAGCGTATATGCCTTTTCAATCTTGTTATATTCATGATAACTGGTCATCGGTGTTTTGATTTCAAAATGATTCAGCAGTTTAATACTGTTTCGGGTATCTTCTGCCGCGATCAGATCCACTTCCTTCAATGTGCGGAGTACTCGAAGTGTAATATCTTCCAGATTTCCGATTGGGGTTGCACAAAGATATAATTTTCCACTCATCCGGGAATCCCCTTTCTCTCAGATTATTTGATTCTTTTATACTCTTCCGTATATTTCAAGAATATCACTGGTATAAACACCTGGTTTCTCATAGACGATCAATGGTCGCTCCACTGTTATTCTGGAATTTCCACCTTTTCGTGCTTCGATCAGAACCATATTAGGTTCACGATCTATGTACGGGTACACCAGCTGCATTCTCTTGGGTTCCAGTTTATATTTCATGAGAACCTGAAAGATTTCTGCCAGACGGAAAGGTCTGTGAACCATATAAAAACGTCCTCTGTCTTTCAGCACTGCTGCTGCCTGGCTCACTACATCTTCCAGTGTACAGAGAATCTCATGTCTTGCAATTGCTTTTGCCATGTATGGGTTCTGCAGGCCATGCTGTCCGATCATATAGGGCGGATTGCTTGTCACTGCATGAAAAGAAGCTGCTCCAAAAATTTCAGCAGCTTCCTTTATGTCTCCGCATACAATATCAATATCAGCTTCCAGATGATTGTACGATACGCTTCGTCTCGCCATATCTGCACATTCTTCCTGGATCTCAAGTCCTGTCAGATGTGAACCCTTGTCTTTGGCTTTCAGCAGAAAAGGAATGATTCCCGTTCCGGTTCCCATATCCAGAACCTTTTCATTCTGTCGGATATCTGCAAATCCAGATAACAGAACTGCGTCCATTCCGAAGCAGAACTTTTCCGGATTCTGTATCACATACAGACCATTCTGAAGATCATCAACCCGTTCTCCCGGGTATACCAGATCATTCTGCGGATTTTTTTCCATGGGATTTAGAATCTCCTTCTTTTTACTCAATGTCCCTTGTTTCTTTGTCAGTGTTCTTTGCTTTTTTCTTGCGTGACCGGAATTTCAGTTCTCCTACCGGATATTCCTGAATCTCCTTTTCATCATTGACTTCCACGATTACTTTGACTCTCTGTCTGAGAACATTTACACTGTGTACGATTCCCTGTAATCCATCCGGAAGAGTAACCGTATCTCCGGTTCCTGGAAGGCTCTTGTTCAGTGCTTCGTAGGTTTCCTGCTCATTCTTGAGACAACACATCAATCTGCCGCAGACACCGGAAATCTTGGTCTGGTTCAGTGACAGATTCTGCTCTTTTGCCATCTTGATAGACACAGGTGCAAACTCGGAAAGATAGGTGTGACAGCAAAGCTGTCTGCCGCAGATGCCAATTCCCCCAAGGATCTTAGTCTCATCTCTTACTCCGATCTGGCGAAGTTCGATTCTTGTCTTAAAGATAGCTGCCAGGTCCTTGACCAGCTGACGGAAATCAATTCTTCCATCTGCTGTAAAATAGAACAGCACTTTGTTATTGTCAAATGTATACTCCGCATCGATCAGTTTCATTTCCAGACCATGTTCGCGGATTTTTTTCTGGCAGATTTTAAATGCATCTTTTTCTTTCAGGCGGTTCTGTTTCTCCCTGTCCTCATCTGCCTGTGTGGCAACGCGAAGGACTTCTTTCAGCGGATGGACCACCTCATCCTCACCCACTTCTTT
>ERZ507086.751-NODE-751-length-15415-cov-9.011849_pt1 | contig 15415 bp, 10 predicted proteins | sample MGYA00512292_ERZ507086 | MGnify/ENA metagenome assembly ERZ507086
GTAATCATAATATAATTTCCTTCTCTGTCTATCTGGATATTCCGGATATATCCCCCGGCAATAAATTTTTCCAGTTTTTTTACTGCGCCTTTTCCCAGCTCCTGTTCAAGTTTTTCAAATGAAACCGTATTCTGGGCATAAGATTCAAACCAGCAGGCAATTTCCCTGACTTTTTTCTTCCGTAATGCTTTCTGGACTTCCCTGAAAGTCAGATATAAAAATAACAGGCAAAGCAGAATCTCTGTTACTGCCATTCCCCAGCGTCCTTCACCAATATACTTCCCCGATGCACCAATGGCTCCCAGGGATAAAAGTATGCAGAAGCCACAAAGAACCCACTTCAGTTTTCCCAGCACTCCTGCTTTTTTATTTTTTTCTGTCAAAAAATCGTTCATGTCTGTTTCCTCTCTTATCAAGCGGATATTTACACTCCGCTTCGCTTTCTGCTCATAACAGAATAACTTCGCAGTTTATCAGCTTGCTATTTTAACGTAGTTACGATCAGTTTACTTTCCAGTGCAGCCGCTATCAAATCTTCTTTACAGCTGTATCCTGCCCTGGCGATCATTTCCTGAAAATTCCATCTCACCCCGGAGGTAGAGCATTTCATTTCCCGCGCAATCTCTGAATATGACATTCCACGGATATACAGGCGGAGCATCTCAAGCTGCCTGGGACTGATATCACCGCTTGTGATCCAGTTAAGCTCCACCTTCGGCGTCACATCCGGAAATACATGCTCACCATTTAGCGTTCTGTGGATCACACTCCGTATTTCCTCTTCCCCGTGATCCTTATACCAGAGACTGTCTGCACATCCGCTCTTTGCCCTCTCCAGCACCTTGGGATCGATCAGGGAAGTAACAATCAATACCTTTGTATATGGATACTTTTCCCTAATCTCTTTTCCGGCACTGAGCCCATCATGATTATGAAACGTCTGCACATCCATGATCACAAGATCAATTGCCGAATAATCACAGATTTTTACAGCTTCACGTGCATCTGAAACCGTCTGGACATGTCGAAATTCCGGCTCCTGCATAATAATATATTCAAAATACTTCTGCATGATCTTCTGATCTTCTACTATCAGTATCCGTACCATCGAATCCCATCCTTTCTGTCAGTGGCATTTTCAATATCAGACAAAACTCAGGGGAAAAAGAAACCTGCATCCTGCATTTTCCTGATTCAACTGCCTTTCTCAGTGCAGATAAACCACCGCCTTCTTCCGCATTTTTGTCAGGCACCTCTCCATCATTGGTAATCTGAACAGTATATTCATCTGCATTTTTGTCTATCTTCACCCAAACAGTACTGCCATGGGCATGTCTGGCACAGTTTGTCACACATTCACGGATTGCCCTATCTGTCAGCAGCCTGTAAGATGGATGCATGGGAAAGTTCCCACTGATCTGAACTAAAATTCCAAGCTCTTCTGCATGTCTGATCGTATCCTTATATACTTCTTCCATACTCTCAACAGCAGAACCGGTAAGAATATAAACCAGATGTTTCAATACAGACAACTGTTTATCCATTTTATCCGGGTCTTCTTTTCTTTCCAATATTCTGCGTATTGACAGAAGGCTTCGTCCAAAATTGTCATGAACCTGCATTTTCATGACAAGCGTCTCCTGCTCTCTGATTTTATCTCCGATTTTTTCGTACATTTCCTCCAGCTTATGATTCAGGATTTCCAGCTTTTCATTGTTTGCCCTGATTTTTTCACCATTGTAATAAATTTCTGATACATTAACTGCCACTGTCTGCAGATATCCTGCACAATCCGGCTCCTGCAGACTATATTCCTGAAACATCCAGACGGAACCATCAGGAAAATAAAACACATTACTGTCTTTGCTCAATCTGCAAAGACCTTCCGATTCAGGTTCCCCACTCATTGCTTTCCTTAATGCGTCATAATCCTGCAGATAAGAACCTGTCATGATTCTGCTCAGCTCCTGCATCTTGGTATTACACAAAACAATCCTTCCAAGAGGATCCGAAAAACAGACCCCACAGGGAACATCATTCACAGCCTCGTTCACAGACCAGTAAGACAGAGAATGATGATATCTGCGTCTCTCGCTCCGGATTGCCCAGCAAAGATAAAGCAATAATCCTATAACCACCGTCATAAAAACACTGACCGGATAACCCTGAAGCATTGGCTGATAGGAACTTTCTCCCAGGCAATATCTGTGATCATTCATCAGAGCACCCATGAACATAAAAGAAACAACAAAGACAGCCACTGCCGTTACGATTTTCTTTTTCCCGGAAAAGCAGGTGATTCTTACCAGCAGGAGGATTAATTCCAGAATCATGCAGATTTCAAGAAAAATCATCAGAACATTCTGTATTGCCATACTGCATTCCACAAAACTGATCATCTTCCGCCTCTCTTTCTGAAGACGATACATCTGATAAACCATTCGTTTTCATCTTCCTGCTGCACTTTTAATTCCGGCCTTTCCGACATGAATCCACGCAGATCCGCCTCTGATACAATATGAACTGAAATCCGCAGAGCATCATCAATCTGCGACACACGGTAAAAAACAGACTGCATGGTATCAACCAATCGTTCCACAAGCCATTCAAAGGTGTCATAGCATTTTAGTATATCATCTGCATTCAGCCGCACATCCACATTTTCCACGTAGTAAGCAGCCCGGATCCTGCATAATTTTAAGCTGTCACAGGATTCTGCCAGGCTTTGTCTGAGATCTTCCATTGTAAGCAGATTTCCATCTGATGTATATTGTGTCAGCACCAGATTCTTTCTCCGCTTCAAATACGTACCAACAACTACAATTTTACCGAGAATCCAATCATATTGTTCCCTTGATTCTGTCCGTTCGAGCTCATCCATAAACTGTGACAGCAATTCCAGCTGACCGGCAGTCTGATTCTGTATCATATTTAACAGACGGTTCTGTTCTTCTGTCTTTCTCCGCTCAGCCTCTTTCTGATAAGCTTTCTGTAACAGACGGTTTCTGGCAGTCAGTTCCTCCTGCTGTTCCCGAATATCCTGATACTGATCCAGCAGTACCGAAATATCCTCTGACCAAAACAAATGTCCTCCCCTTATAGGAATATGGTTGATCCGGATTCCCTGTTCCTGTACTGATGATCTGTCTATTATGATTTTACGCAGTTCAGACGACAGCTCTGGGAAATCGCCGGAATGATAATAGCGCTGAAAAGAATGATCCGTAATCTCTGCATCCAGTCCTCCGGAAGTCTGGAATAATTCAAAATATCGATTATTGGTCTGTATCAATCCACATAATATACAACCCTGAAAAATTGCTGCCATTAAAAGGCAACACACTGCCGTCATATCCCCTGCAATGATTTTGATGAAAGGCAGGCGGAGTATATTTCCGATATTCCACCCCAGAAGCAATATTCCCGGAATCACTGGCAGCCAGAACTGTTTCTTTCCCGGAATTCTGCTTTTTCTGATCAGAATGATTTCCATCCCTGTCAGACAGATCAAGATCCATCCCTGAATCACCATAAAAACAATACCATAGCTGTAATCTTTATCCGAAAATGGGGGCTGTTTGGAAAAACGAAATACCAGCTGATGCAAATCATTTGTAAAAACACTTACAATCAATATCGCTGCAACGGTCAGCAAAATTATAATCTTTCTGACCGTTTTCTCTTCCTCCTTTTCGCCCAAAAACATTGCTGCTGCCAAACCCAGAACCGGAATCAGAATCATGGGAATATAATATAGATACCAGCAGATATGTTCTCCAAGAGGATCATGAAAAATATGAAATTTTACTGTCCGCACAAAGAACCAGAATACCATCAGACAGCCAATTGCAGTCAGGCATCTGCGCGTTTTTTTATGTACTACATGCTTTCCCAGATAAATCACCCAGGCACAGTACATTCCCAGATAAATACAGCTACGACACTGATCTGCCAGATTTCTCATGAAAACATTTTCCGGTCTTGCCTGCCTGCAGAAGTAAGCCAGCAACACACTTATCAAAATCACTCCATATGACAGAGTCCTCTTTTTACTGTATGTCATGAAAGTTCCTCTCTTACCGGAGCGGGTTTGAAAAATGCTTTTACACAAGATGTGCGTCACAATTTGCAGGAATGATTTTTCAAATACGCTCTAATCCATTTTTGTAATAATTATACTATAAAGTACCATTTTGTCATATAGTTTTTAGAGAAATCATCTATTTTCAGAGTTTTTTTATCACAAACAGAGTGAACAATTATGTCCACTCTGTTTAATCATTACTTAAAACGGTCTTGGCTGACCACAGTATTCACAAAACTTTCCGGTATTCTCTGCACCGCACTGGCATTTCCACGAACTGTTATTCTGTTGCATTCCTCCGGTCATGTTCGTTTCTGACATTCCCGTCTGCTGCATTCCTCCGTTCATGTTCATTCCGGACATTCCGGGCTGCATTCCTCCGTTCATGTTCATTCCCGGCATCCCAGACTGCATCCCTCCGTTCATATTCATTCCGGGCATCCCGGGCTGCATTCCCACATTCATGTTCATCCCGGGCATCCCAGACTGCATCCCTCCGTTCATGTTCATCCCGGTCATTCCAGGCTGCATTCCCGCATTCATGTTCATTCCTGACATCCCGGGCTGCATTCCCGCATTCATATTCATCCCGGGCATCCCAGACTGCATCCCTCCGTTCATGTTCATTCCCGGCATCCCAGGCTGCATTCCTCCGTTCATGTTCATTCCCGGCATTCCGGGCTGCATCCTTCCATTCATGTTCATTCCTGGCATTCCGGGCTGCATTCCCGCTGCATTTGGTGTCAGTGCCGCAATAATCTGATATGCGGTCTGCTCCACTTCCATCAGTTCTCTTCTGTTGTCACTGCTTATGGAAAAAGTATTCAGGCGAAAATCCATATCATCAAACCACTGAGTTCTCACTTTAATACGCATGGTATAATCAAATTCATATTTATATACCGGTGGCTGATAACTTACAGTTTCTCCATCCTTTGTATATGTTTCCTCATGCTGCTGTTGATCTACATCAACTCTGCACTGCACAATGGCTGATAAAGGAACTATGTCCGGGTTTTCATTGACATCCAGTTTCCGCGCAACAGTAAAATTCCCCTTATTATCATCAATAAAAACATTGTAATTTCTGGTATTAATCTGACGGGTTATACAAAAGTCCATTACCGCTTTTTTGTTTTTTTCACGATATTCCAGCTGGCGTTTAATATCCTCTACCGTACTATGCCGCCGCTCCTCAAACCATGGTGATAATTTTTTCGCACAATCCTTACACAGATTTCCGTCATCCAGTTTTCGATTTCCCAATAACCCAATTTTCTCTCCGCAGATGTCACAGATTTTCTTATCAAATAATCCCATACCCTATCCTCCTTTTTATCTGAAAACCCATACTGCCTCACCGGAATGGTGCGGCAGTATTTTACCTTATTCTGTAACAATTATTTTTTCAAAATATGTCTTTACGGAAAAATCAACTTCACCTGTTTCAGAATCATCTGCTTCTTCGCCGTCATCAGATTCCTCTGCATCGTCTTCTGCTATCAAACACAGTTTTCCATCATCCAGTAAATTGAACTTCATATTATCAAGACTGAAAAACATAGTTCCTGCCTCATCCTCTGTTACAGCCTTTAATACCAGTGCGTTTCCTTCCACGTCGCCCTGAAGTTCTACTTTTGTCTCTTCTCCGCTCTCTATTAAGATAATTTCAGCCTTTCCGTCTTCCACAGACATACTCATTTCAAATCCTGTAAAGTCAGCATTAACCGGCATCTGCATTCCAAATGCTTCCATCAGAGTACAGCTCCATTCTCCTTCAAAATCCTTCATGGTTGGATTTTCTACCGGTTTGCCCGGTACATAAGGCTCATACTCTTCCTTTTCCTGACTCAGGATCATTGTCGTTCCATCTGCTGTTAAGGTTATCTTACCGTCCTTGTACTCACATTCTCCTGTCTGATCATTATGAGTCATCAAAATTTTATCATTTTCTATTTTCCACTCTGATTCATCTACTTCAGGCTCTTCCCCATAAACAGAACTTGTTGTTTCCATTTTACCGTCTTCTTTAATGTCCACGGTCACTTCCATTCCCATTGCCCCCGGATGAAAGGATGCACCTTCGCCCATAGAAAGCTCATTTACATACCAGGTTCCAATAACATCCTTTTCTTCAAGGGCATAAACACTTACGCTCATAAAGCCTGCCATTAAGACTCCTACTGTTCCTGCCATCCACAACCTCATTTTTTTACTCATACAAACATCTCCTTTCTTTTTTTAATGTACTCCTCGGACTCTTTTTTACTTAATTTTGTGAGAAGATTTTTTGTTTATCTACATTATACGTGAACGCTCAGATATTTACACTAGCACTTCTGACAGTATGCTTGCAATTTTCCGGATAATTTATAGCAATCCTCGTAAATAATGCATTTAAGACAGTTCAGCAGAGTGCGAAAGACAAGGAAGATATCTGCAGGCGTGCTGACGCACGGCAAAGATATCTAACGCAGGATTTCACACTCTGCTGGGCTGGATTAAGATGTATTATTTTAGAGGATTGCTATAAAACCTGCTGATTGCGGGAATACTTTTTTATTTCCAGTCAGAAGCAAGGCATACAGGTACCGGATCCTGAATTTCCATTCTGTCAGGTTCTACCAGGCAGTCATAGGCCAGAATATGCACTCCTGCCTTTTTTGCCTCCTGCAGGGTTTCTCCAAATTCCCGATGAGTCTCCCAGTTGGGCTCAAACCTGTCAACTCCCTTCATCTGGATCACCAGAAGCAGATAAGCTTCGTATCCTTCCTGCATACAATGGATCAGCTCTTTCAGATGCTTCACACCTCTTTCTGTAGGTGCATCAGGAAATCGTGCTATATTGTCAGATTCCAGAGTGACACCTTTCACTTCTATAAAAGCCTTACGTTTCTCTGAACAGACGTAAAGATCAAATCTGGAATTTCCATAGGTCTTCTCCGGCGTTACCTGAACCTTTTCCGGAAAAAGATGTCCTGCCTTTACCCACTCCAGTGCTGCTTTATTGGGAATCTGAGAATCCATATTGATCAGGCCCCTGCCCTTTTTATTTACGCAGATCAGATCATAGGCTGTCTTTCTCGCCGGATTGCTGCTCTTTTCCAGAAAAACCTGTGTACCCGGGACCAGAAGCTCCCTGCACCTGCCTGTATTCTTTACATGAACCGTTTCCACCTGCCCATTGATCTCCACATGTGCAATAAACCGATTAGGACGATCTATGAAACGGCCCTCTGTGATATGTTCGTACTTCATTTTTTCTGCTCCTCTTTACGCATTGTATACATACCATAACATGTTTTCCTCATACCTACAACATTTTCACTTTAAGAAATTTTTGTCTGATTTTGCCTATGTTTTTGTACCTGTGTTTTGAAAAAAATTCATTCCGTTTTTTCATTTCTGTACTATAATATTCCATCATAAAAATATCCGATAAAAATGAGGTGAAACAGGTGAAGAAAAAAAATCTTGTGCCTCTTATCGTTTTTTTACTGAGCATGTGCCTTGTTGGTTTCATCGTATACAAAACAGACACTCACGAAAAATGGCAGAGACACACAACCGCACAATTAAATGTATCAACCTACGGCGAACGTATTAAAAATGAAATTACAAATGGAATTGCGATCACAGATACTCTGAAACAGGTTCTGATCAGTGGAAATGGAGATATCAAGCAATTTGATACGATTGCAGAAAATCTTATATCTGATTCTATTGAAAGTGTACAGCTTGCTCCGGACGGTGTTGTAACAGATATTTATCCTGCTGAGGGAAATGAGGCAGGTAAAATTGATCTGCTCCATGATAAAGACCGTGGCAGAATTTCCTGTTATGCAAGAGACAACCATACAATCATTACACAGGGACCCTTTGAATTGAAACAGGGCAGTTATGGAATTGCTGTTCGCAATCCGGTCTACCTGAATGATGAGCACGGACAGGCGTATTTCTGGGGATTTACCATTGTTATCCTGCGTGTTCCTGATATTTTTTCCGACTCGATCCATGCACTTTCAGGTTTTGGATATGAGTACAGACTTTCCAAAACAGAAACTCCCTGGAGTGACACTTATAAAACCGTTTACCAGTCAGATGGTCAGATAACGCAGCCGGTTTCTTATGATTTTACCATAGGGAAAGAAAGCTGGAAGTTTGAATTAACTCCTGAAAGCGGATGGCAAGACAATTTATTAATAGCAAAAGCCAGTATAATATTTACTGTCATCACCTTACTTCTGTCGGGACTTATCAGGGCATGGCTGGTATCAAACGAAAACAAAAATAAATTTCAGATACTGGCACGCACGGATTCTCTTACAGGTATTTACAACCGCTATGGATTTGACGAATCAGCAGAAAAGATGATGGATAAAAATCCGAAAGCACATTTTGTGGCTGCACTCCTTGATATCGATGATTTTAAGTTTATTAATGATATCTATGGCCACGCCTATGGAGACAAAGCATTAAAGAGTCTGGCAGACAGCATGAAAACATTTTTTCCATCTGATGCATTACTGGGAAGAAACGGCGGGGATGAATTCTGTATTCTTTTACAAAATTATACCTGTGAAGATGCAAAAGAACTGCTGCAGCAATTTACCGGACTTCCAAAGGCATTCTCATACAAGGGAAAAGAACAGTCATTTAACATTTCTCTGGGATATGCGGAATATCCCACATTTGTAGCCAGCCATTCACAGCTTATGCGCTGTGCAGATGCAGCCCTTTATGAAATAAAACTTCACGGAAAAAACGGGTGTATGGCCTACAGGGAAGGTCTTCAGTCCGGAATCCGTAAACAACTGGGATTCGCATTTAAAGATATCTCTGAACACCTTCCGGGTGCATTTATCATATACAGAGCGGACAAAGACGATGACGAACTCTTTTATGCAAACCATGAGTTCCTTCATATGACCGGATATAAAGATATGGACGAGCTCTTCAGACTCACCAATAAGCGCTTCCGCAACCTGATCCTGAAAGATGAACAGAAACAGATAGAATCCAGCATCTGGGAACAGATTGATAGTGGTAATGAAAATGACTATATTCACTTTCACCTCCGAAAAGCTGACGGCTCCTATCTTTCTGTCCTCGATCACGGAAGAATCGTAGAAAGCCAGCAATACGGAAGGGTGTTCTATGTGTTATTCATGGACTGGGAAGATATGCATATTCATTACAGTGATAAATTTTCCGGATAATAACAGACATACGACTGTTTTTCACGAAAAGGCTTATTTTTCAACTATAATGGAATACTTTCTGCAAGACATAATCGCCCCGAGGATGTCAAGTCATTGCTACAAAAAATATGCGGCTTTTTTGCCAAGAAAATGGCTTAAAACCGCATATTTCTGTATAGAGAACGTTATATAATTGTCACAAAGTGGGTGGGGAGGATGTAACGTTATTGTCACAAAACTTAATATTATCCATTCTATGCAAGCAACAGTACAGAGAATTCTCAAATCAGCAAATACGCAAATTTCCTATTAGCTTATCTCCCTCTTCTGTTCTCTGCATCTTAACTGCAACATGTTGAAACTTCATCACAGCGCCAACATCTACGCTAATAATATTATTTTCCCATTCTTTCTCTGGTGCTGGTGGCATTGGTTTTCCTAAAGGTGCAACCATTATTTTAGGATCTTCACTTCTATCTGTATTCCAAAATCCAGTACTCTCATACGTTGTATATGTCCTAATCTCATCAATATGTATTCCCAATACCCCTTCCAATGCACGAACATTAAAATAACTAGCACGTATTTTTTGTTTTATTTCATGCCATTTTTTGTTATCAACCTTACTCTTCATTTCAATAAGATGCAATATCCATTTCTCTTCCTTTTTTTGAAGCAAAACATGATCAACACTTCTTCTTAATTTAAATGGACTTTCTTTCTTAAGAAAATTGCACTTTCCTTTATGGTCATAATCCTCACTACATAAATTATCCCCTTGTACATCTACGTGCAATTTGCTTCTTCCTGTCTCACTTTTTTCCTCTAAACAATAGGAATTGCTAAAGGGCAGGAAAAAATTATCTTCTAAAAAATTATCAATTCCATACTGTATCCGTTCTTCAATCATTTATCAGTCCTCCTGAAATGCGTATACTTCCTCAACTATTTTTTCAAGAGCATTATTAAATGTTGGAACAACAAATCCATATTTTGTTGCCTCCAATGGTATCAATCTTGTTTTCCCACTATTTTCCGTAACAAACTGATACATTTGAATATCTTCTCTAGAAAGAAGATCTTCCTTTTTATATCCATATTCCTGCTGCAACTCATTGCTTCGTACATGATTTTTTAATTTCATCATATTATTTATATGTTGCAAAATAGTATCGCTATGAGTAGTAATCCATACCGGTATACCCAAATTCATCATATTAATAATCAGTCTAGCCATTTTTTGTTGTAACTCTGGATGTAAATGTGCTTCTGGTTCTTCAATAATCATTGCTTTAAAATTAATGCCGGATTTCAGTACCAAAAGTAATGGTGAAATTTCCGAAACAATAGATGATGCAACATACAATGGAATTTCTTTATCACTTCCCTCCGGCTGATATTGGATAACTGGTAACATATCTTTTTTTACTGACAAATTTCCTTTTGTCATATTTTTTTCAATATATTCAATTATGCCTGAATACTTTTTGCTATCTTTTTTATTAATTTCAAACTTCGTTATCAGCTGTAAGAAATCTACATATGGAAGTGTAAGAGTACTTGTATTTTCATGTAATTCTGCCGAAAAACTAATTTGTAACGAATTTTCAATCAGCTGCGAGTATGTAAGCATAAAGCCTGTTCTCGAAGCCGGAAGATAAATTGGCTCGCCAATTCTTCTTCCCTTTACAATTGGTGTATATAGTGGAGCAGCAATACCCTCCATTAATAAATTCCAACAAATATACGCATTCATCCGAAGCAACTCATCCCTATTAGGTAAATCTACTTCCGGAAATTTAATATAATTGTTTGTTACAGAATATCTAGATCCTGATTTTTCCCAGACAATTTTAATAGGTTTAGTTCTTTCATAATTAGTAATCTTTAATTTTTCAACCTCAACATCGTAATTAAAAATCTTTCTAACTAAAGACTTTTTTTGAGTATTTAACAATTCATTAAACCAATTTATATATAGTTCCATATCATTCTCAGATAATTCAATCTCTGTATTGATATGTGCTTTTAACCAATCTTCACACTGTTTATATACTCTGGCTTCTGAAGGCTTCTTGGGAAAAATATCTTTTCCTAATGTTAAAATCCCCCATAATATACTCATTAAATAACTTTTTCCACTATTATTATCACCCACAAAACACATCAACGGTGCAATAGTAACATCCGCACTTTTTATTTTTGCAAAATTTTCAACATGGAGTGTCCATTTTTTATTCATTCCAGTCTCCCTTCTCGTACATATTGCTCTTATATATTTCCCCAAATATACGCTTTTTATACTTTAATTATTCTTTTGTTTCTCATGAATTATATCCATTTTAATAGTAACATATGCACTTTTCTTTTTCAACAACTCCACTTATCACATTCTCTTCAAGTAGCGTATGGTATGCTCTCAACAATACTTAATTGTCTCTAGGATGTCATGTCATTGTCATACAGTATAAGAGCTCAACAATAATATTTACTCATCTCCTGTAGTATCAAAAACAACATTTCTTATTTCTATAAATTCATTTTTATTCTCACTAATTCTTTTCCACCCATCTACAATATCAGATTTTATTCCTCTTACATACAGTTCTTTCGCAATCTTGCAAGATATTATTCGACATCTTAATTTATACAAAGCTTCTTGTTCAGAATCTGTTTGTTTTATTACCGTCTCATCTTGAAGCTTTAGCAAACATACAAGTAAAGTCTGTATTTCTGTTTTTAAAACAATTTCATTTTTTATTATTGCATAACACAATTTCAATGCAGCCATATTGTGAAGTATTTCACTACTTATCACTCTATATATCGAAATCCTAAAAAGCATATTTGAACACTTCAACAACATGTCATTGTTTTGTAACTTAAAATCATTTATATAAAGTACATCATAAAAATCTTTAATCAACCCCAACTCTTGCTCATTACTTAACCAAATTTTATTTTGAAAATCTTCAAAATAAAATTTGCTATCATCAACAAAACATGCTTCTATCATGTCAATTGCAATGGAATTTTTATACAGCTCTCTTAAAGCTTCAAAATATGCATACACCTTTTCTTTTTCTGTCTCGGATAAATCAATATTTTTACTCTCACGTAAAATAATTAATCCCATAACAATTAAAAAGCTCTGACGAATTCTTTCACTAGCATTTGGTTGATTTCTCTCAACCCATGATTGGTTAGTTTTCACTAAATTCGTCAGCACTTCCAACGCTTCTTCCAAATTAATTTTACTAATATCTATATCATTAAGAATTCCTATTAAGTCTCTATAATTATTTCCTCCAGCCGAAAACATTTGCGTATTTGAATCTGATTTCATTCTTTTTAATGTATCTTCAAATATTTCTTTTTTATTTTTCTCATACTTTTGTTTATCCAACACATATAATATAGACTTATTTTCTAGTGTTTCTTCTTTTTCTAATACCTTACATAAATATCTCAAATCCTCCTCATTTAGTATAATAACTTGTGCAAGTATAACCAAACGATTCACTGCAGCTTGTCTTTTTTCATTTTCTGCTTCTTTTATTGTTTGTTTAATTTGGAAAAGTATCCTGTTATATATTTCAATATCAAGCACATATTTTTCTCTCGGTTTTGATATAAATACTATTGGATCGCAATAATCACTCATTCGATCTACATCCACCGGAAATTGTAGTATTTTCTCGATTCGATTTTCTTGATCTTGAAGTGAAAATGCTTCAAACAATCCTTTAAATATTTTTCGAATACCCTTGAAATTTGTTCGAACATTACTTAAGCACAAATCAAGAATTGAATCGAAAATTTCATCCAATATATTAATTGAACATTTATAACATAATCTCGCTATAATATCTGGAAGAACTACTGCTGACTGCTCATATATAGACTTTGCAAAAAAGAAATTCTCTGGCTTAACATTTTTCATCACAATCTGAAATATTCTTAAATATTCTTTCGCAATATCATCAACTTCTTCTTGTGATAACTCATACAACTTAACTCGTCCAAACATTAAATCTATATGTTTATTATCCTGTGCTATTAAAATTTGCATAAGGCACCAGTGTGGATAATATGGTGCTAATAGTTTTACTGTGCTGTGTAATCCTTTAGTATTAGTAACATTCTGCAACCGAAATGGATGACCTGTTTGTTCTAGAAACCTCAAATATTCCAGTGCATAAAACACATTTGAATTATCCCTTCCCATATGCATTGTATATGTAGAGGACAAATCGAAATTATCTTTTGTTTCAAAACTCTTATTACCTTTTTCTTCTGTATTTAAATATAAACAATACTTATCATTTTCATTCCACCAAGATACATCACTTTCATGTATACATTCTTCTGTCTCATCTACAATATTTCCTTGTCTGATAAAATTAATTAATGATACAATACTTTCTTCTATCGAAGACAAATATTCGTTTCCACTTGCTTTGACCAACTGTTTCCTCACCAATGTAAGTACATCCGATAGGATTGCATCCGCTTTTGATATTTCTCCAATAAGTGCATACATATTGGCTTTAACCAAAGGCCAGTACATATCACCGTTTACCAAATTCCACGAATCCAGCATTCCCGCTAATTTTTCAGCTTGAAATCTAAATAGCTGTTTCCGACAATCGCACGCATATAAAAATTGCTTATTATCATAGTCTAAATATGCATCTTTTATTTTTTCATGACATGCTTCATACTTTTCCCATTCTGCCAACTCTCTATAAGAACGTAAGAGATGCAAATATATTACTTGTTCTTTGTATTCTAATTCTGTTCCAAAACTGTCAACTAGTTCATCCCCTTCTTTTTTCTCCAATACATTCAAAAACTGATCCACTACCTGAGAAAGAATCGGTCTTCCTGCGATATCCATAAACTTTACATATTCATACATATAGTTTACTTGATCTGTGAATGAAATATGTTCAAATTCATTCATATTATCGAGTTCATTTAATACATAACTTACCTTATTTTTCATTTTCCACGGTAAAAAAATCCAACCCGGATATGATTCATTTAATTTTTTCATTATTTCTGTTTTTTTCACAAAATCAGTATCATACTGTAAATGCAACTGTCTTAAATCAAACCAATTATCTTTTCTCCGCTTTTCTTCCACTCTTAATTTTAATTCTTCTAAAAAAGAATTCAATCTATCACCAATATTTTTGTCTGGCCATAGTTCTTGTAAATCAATAACAATAATATTACGTTCAAAAAGTAATTTACGTTTTGCCTCAGCAATATGAGTAACTGATACCATATATATCTTTTGCGAGCTACTCTTTCCAAGATTATCATGTATCCATCCAATCCACTTTATGAAATTAGGATCCTCACAAGAAAAACCTAACATGCAAAATACATTCTCTAATAATGCTTGCTGAACTGTATTAACCATTGCAGCAAACTTCACTGGATATGTTCTATAATCTTCTTCGGTAATTATAAATGGACGGTATGATGGAAACGAACCATGTAATTTTAAAATTCTGGGAGCATTGTTACTATTGACTAAATCTTCTTGGCAAATGACAACATTATATCGACGGTTTGTTACCTTATCTGCTGCACGCTCTAATAAAGTATCATAATTTGTAGTGAATACATCCTTCCATGGCATTTCCATTAACTTCACATACACTTCAGAAGGAGCGTATTCCAAATCCGGTACTGCATCTTTAATTATTTTTTCCAATTTGGGACGTCCTACCGTAATCTCTACCTCCTGAGCAAGCCTCAGAGAACTATTATATTGCTTCCCTGGCCCTTCTTTCCCATAAACTGTTTCATAAAACAAATCAGAAAGCTCATTCCAATTTAAGAATTTTTTATCTGTAATAGAAACCTTTTCAGCATTTTTTGAAAATCCGGCCCCTACCATCAATGCAGCATGATTCTCAGACAAAGCTTCTGCAATTTCTCTAATATAATTCATATTCATGTTCTCACCTTTCTTTCAACATAAAAACATTATCTAAATCTATATTTATTCTACCATAGCACATTAAATATTGTCATCGTGCTAATTTAAGTGCCCTCCATTCCACCTCCACTCTCCCGTCATCATACACATATATTCCCTGCACATATTCTTCCA
>ERZ507086.776-NODE-776-length-15026-cov-4.496894_pt1 | contig 15026 bp, 9 predicted proteins | sample MGYA00512292_ERZ507086 | MGnify/ENA metagenome assembly ERZ507086
TGAGTGGACTGGCTGAAATTCTTCTTGAAGAAGGTTTTACAATTTCCGGTTCTGATTCCAAAAAAAGCCCTCTGACCAGTCTTCTGGAAAGCAAAGGTGCGAAAATTTACTATGGTCAGCGTGCCTCCAATATTTCCGATTCTGTTCAGGTGGTTGTCTATACAGCAGCTATTCACCCGGATAACCCGGAATTTGCATGTGCAAAAGAAAAAGGCATTCCGATGCTGACCAGAGCGCAGCTTCTTGGTCAGATCATGCGCAACTATGATACTTCCATCGCAGTTGCCGGAACACATGGCAAAACCACGACCACATCCATGCTTTCTCACATTCTTCTCAAAGGTGAATGTGACCCGACCATCAGTGTAGGCGGTATCCTGCCTGCAATCGGCGGTAATATCCGTGTTGGACAGTCTGAAACCTTCCTGACAGAAGCATGCGAATATACCAACAGCTTCCTGAGCTTTTTCCCAACCATCGGGATCATTCTGAATATTGATGCGGATCATCTTGATTTCTTCAAAGATATTGATGATATCCGTCATTCCTTCCGCAAATTTGCAGACCTTCTCCCGGCAGAAGGTGCACTCATCATTAATGCAGATACACCAAAATACGAAATGATCACAGAAAATCTTCCATGTAAAGTGATCACCTACGGTCTGGAACACGATGCTGAATACACAGCCACAGACATTACTTATGACGAACTTGGCCATGCAACCTTCCATGTTCTTCACAACGGAGAAGACCTGGGCACATGTTCTCTGAAAGTGCCTGGCATTCACAATGTATCCAATGCTCTGGCATCTATCGCTGCAGGACAGCTTCTTGACCTGTCTACAGAAGTGATCTTTGATGGTCTGAAAGATTTCGGCGGTACAGACCGCAGATTCCAGTATAAAGGCAAAATTGGCGATGTAACGATCATTGATGATTATGCGCATCATCCGACAGAGATTGAAGCCACCCTTCACGCAGCCAAAAATTATCCACATAAGAAGATCTGGTGTGTATTCCAGCCTCATACTTATACACGTACCAAAGCCCTTCTTCCGGAATTTGCCAAAGCTCTTACCCTTGCAGATCACGTCGTACTGGCTGATATCTATGCTGCACGTGAAACGGATAATCTTGGCATTTCTTCCAGAAATCTGCAGGAAAAAATCGTCGAACTCGGTACTCCATGTGAATACTTCCCGACCTTCGACGAGATCGAAAACTTTTTATTAGAAAATTGTACACAGGGCGACCTGTTGATAACTATGGGCGCTGGAGACGTTGTAAATATTGGCGAACAGCTCCTTGGCAAATAAGTTATCCACATTATCCACATGTTTATACACATTTTTATATGCGTATGGCATGTGGATTTTTTATGCAAAACTGGTTCACATAATATTTTGTCGATTTTTCATATTTTTTGCGATAATATACGAAATTTCGCCATTTTTCGCGGTTGCACATAATTTTATCCTCCATGTACTTTCCACATTATCCACATTATCCACATTCATTTGTGGAAATCCTCTGTAGAAAAATCGCCTATTCTCATTTGAAAAATGTTGTGCTATAATCCAAGTGTTCCAAAACAGCCGCATTATTGCGGAAAAGTCATAACTGTTCACAGGTAATATCCTGATGAAATGAACAGCATCGGAAAGTGAGCGATATTTCATGGCAATGATCACATTACATAATGCCTCCCTCCCGGAGGTTACGATCTTATCGAACACATTTATTGATAATTATATGCCGGAAGCTAATGGAGAGTTTGTAAAAGTATATATCTACCTTTTGCGTGCACTTTCCAGTGCTCCGGTTTCTTTCAGTCTGGAGCAGATGGCAGACCGTCTTCTCTGCACCGAGAGAGATATTCTCCGTGCACTGAAATACTGGGCCAAACAGCAGCTTCTTACTCTTGATTTCACAGACAATAATAAGCTTTGCGGAATTTCTCTTCTCACTCCTGTAGCTTCTTCCTGTCCGACGGATGCCGTGCAGGATGAGATTTCCGTTACTTCCGAACAGCCGAAGGACCAGCCTGTTGTCCGTACAGAAGCACTTACTCCGGACCGTGTAAATGAACTGAAACAAAACGAAGATATCATCCAGCTTCTTTATGTAGCCGAACAATATCTTGGCAAAACACTTTCACCTACAGAAATTCAAAAGATGCTTTTCTTCTATGATGGCCTTGGCATGTCTGCTGACCTGATCGAATATCTGATTGAATATTGCGTGGGCCACAATCACAAGAGCATCCGCTACATCGAGAAGGTAGCTCTTGCCTGGGCTGAGGAGGGGATTACCTCTGTGGAAGAAGCCAAGCAGTCCGGCTCCCGATATAATAAAGACTATTTTTCTATTCTCAAGGCTCTCGGAATCACCAACCGCAATCCCGTAGAGACAGAGATCACACTGATGGACACCTGGCTTCGAACCTATGGCTTTTCCATGGAGGTCATCCAGGAAGCCTGCAACCGTACTGTCCTTCAGACAGGTCAGGCCAGCTTCCAGTATACAGACAAGATTCTGGAAGGCTGGAAAAAGAAAGATGTACATACGATCGATGACATCCATACTCTGGATACCGAACACAAGAAACGCCGTCAGGACCGGAAAGCAGCATCCTCCAAACCTGCACAGCCTTCCAATAACCGTTTCAATAACTTCCAGCAGCGAGAATACAACTTCGACGAATATGAGAAGCATCTATTGAACCAGTAAAGTTACCGTGAACGAAGTGAACAGTAACCCAGTAAAGGAGAGTACCGTGGCTTTACAGAATTTTCAGTATGATATTATTATGAGAGAATACAGCCGGCGTCAGTCCCAGGTGCAGCATGATCTGGAAGAACGCCGCAAAGAAGCATTTATCCGTGTTCCACGCCTGCTGGAGATTGATCAGGAGGTTGCAGCCTTGAGTGCCAGAAAAGCCCGTTCTCTTCTGCAGGGCGAATCCGATACTGTAGAAGATCTCAAAAAAGACGTGGCCGCTCTGGCTCAGGAACGCCGTACACTTCTTCGCAGCAACGGATTTTCTGATGATTATCTGGAACCTCATTATTTCTGTCCACTCTGTCAGGATACTGGCTATGTTGACGGACAAAAATGTTCCTGTTTCAAAAAATCCGAGGTCGAATTACTGTACACACAGTCAAATCTGAAAGAGATTCTCAAAAAAGAGAACTTTGAACACTTTTCTTTTGACTGGTATTCTGATACAATGAAGAACGAAGCAACCGGATTAACAGCCCGCGAAACAGCAAAACGGGCTTATGATACTGCCCGGAACTTTGTAGATGATTTTGACAAGCGCGCACAGAACCTGTTTCTGTACGGCAGCACCGGAGTAGGCAAAACCTTTCTCTCTCACTGTATTGCCAGCGAGCTTCTCAAAACCGCACACTGTGTTCTGTATTTTTCTGCATTTGATCTGTTTGACCGTCTGGCTCAGACAGCTTTTTCCAGAAAATCCGAAACAGACCCGGGTGATGATTTTATCCTTGACTGTGATCTTCTGATCATAGATGATCTTGGGACAGAGCTTACCAACAGTTTTGTCTCCTCGCAGTTATTTTTGTGTATTAACGAACGTATTTCCCGTCGTAAATCCACGATCATATCTACGAATCTGAAACTTGAAGATTTTTCAGCCACCTATTCCGAGAGAACTTTTTCCCGGATAGCAAGTAATTACCAGATGCTGAAGCTTATCGGCAAAGACATCCGAATACAGAAAATATTTTTAGGAGGAAAATAAACGATGGCACAGTTAAACAACAAGGAACTGACAACACTTCCTGTAGGAAGGCTGGGGCTTATTCCCCTCGATAGCTGCCGCCCCCTTGGCGAAAAAGTAAATGAATGGCTTGTAAAATGGAGAAAAGAGCGTGAGAACCCTGAATTAGGCACCTGCGCTTTTGAAGGATATCAGCGTGATTCCTATATCATCAATGTCAAAACCCCTCGTTTCGGTTCCGGTGAAGGAAAAGGCGAGATCAGTGAATCCGTACGTGGTGACGATATTTATGTTATGGTTGATGTCTGCAACCACAGTATCAACTACACGATCAGCGGATACACCAACATGATGTCACCTGATGATCATTTTCAGGATCTGAAACGTGCCATTGCTGCAGTCGGCGGCAAAGCCCGCAGAGTCAATGTCATCATGCCATATCTCTATGAGAGCCGCCAGAGCAAACGTATCGGACGTGAATCCCTTGACTGTGCATCCGCACTCCAGGAACTGACAAAAATGGGCGTAGAAAATATCATTACATTCGATGCTCATGATTCACGTGTACAGAACGCAACTCCACTGCATGGTTTTGAAACTATCCAGCCGTCCTATCAGTTCATCAAGGCTCTCCTCAATAATGTAGAAGGTCTTCATATTGACAATGATCACTTCATGATCATCAGCCCGGACGAAGGAAGCATGCGCAGAGCGATCTACCTTGCAAACGTTCTCGGTGTAGATATGGGTATGTACTACAGACGTCTCGACTACACCAAAGTAGTTAAAGGCCGTCACCCAATCGCAGCCTATGAATTCCTCGGCCCAAAACTTGAAGGCAAAGATGTTATCCTGATCGATGATATGATTTCCTCAGGAAGCAGCATTCTGGAGATTGCATCTCTTCTGAAAAAACGTGGTGCCGGTAAGATCTTTATCTGCACAACTTTCGGACTCTTCACAGAGGGAATGGAAAAATTCGACGCCGCATACGCAAAAGGAACCTTTGATAAACTGCTTACTACAAACCTTGTTTATCAGTATCCGGAGCTTCTCGCAAGAGACTACTATATCAGCTGCGATCTGAGTAAATATATCGCTCTGATCATTGATACACTGAATCATGATATGTCTGTCAGCCACCTGCTCAACCCTGCAGACAGAATCAAAAAATGCGTCAATAATTACATGGCTCAGTATGACAAATAAATCCTGTCACTTCTTCACAGCACAATGCAAAACACCCTGCGGAAATGCAGGGTGTTTTTTATTCTCTTCCCAATCATAAAGAAATCTCATTGACAGAAATTCCTGTTTTCTGCAACACATCCAATTCCTGTTTTTTGCTTGTACTTATGATCACTTGACGACCGGAAGACTCTGTAAGCCATAAAACAGCTGCTTTCAGCCTTTCCGGATCGAAAGCACAGAACATTTCATCAAAGATGACCGGAAGCTTTTCTGCGCCACACAGGAGTTCTCCTGCGGCCAGTCTCATCGCAAGATAGATCTGTTCAACCATGATCAGACGCAGATTTTCAATCGGCAGTACTTCTTTCCCTGTATCAACACTGATATGAAATTCATCGTCAACCATCAGTTCATGACAGATACCACCGGTAATTCCGCTGAGAGTCTCCGACATCGTCCTCACCAGTCTGTTTCCTGTCTGACGATACATCTGTTCCGACAGTTTATCGATCGTATCCATTGCCAGATTCAGCGCATCAATCTCGACTTCTTCCATCAGAGGCAGATACGCATACTCTTCCATTTCACGAAGTTCTTCTGTCAGATTGGAAAGTTCCATATTTTTTTCACGTAATTCTTCATCCAGACTGCTGCGGCCGCCTTCCAGCTTATTCTGTCTTGTAATCCATCTGGACTTCATTCTTTTACGTTTTTCCAGTTCACGTACTGTACGCATTTCAAAATTCAGTTCTGCAATAAACACCAAAATACCGGAAATTCCTACCAGTACCGCCGGAATCGTACTTCCTGCCTCCAGCGCCAGAAGCAACGCCCCTGCCAGCGCCAGAAATGCAGTCACACACATTCCCGCGATCTGTGCCTGATTTCTTGTTTCCAGTGCCCCGATTCGTTCGTCAAGAAGATGATATCCGTTACTTTCTTCATTCATGCGAAGAGCATCTTCCTGTTCTCCAAGCTGATTCTTCTGATCCTCAGTATCACGGATCTCTCTGCGTATGCTTTTAATCTGTGCGGAAATTTTTTCTTTTGCCAGCTGGTCTGCCTTTTTGCGGCGTTCCACCTGCACCTGGTAACCTTTTCTTGTCATCTTGATCCTCTGGGAGGTTTTACCCAGATCCACAGAGCAGTCTCCCGTTGTCTGAAAGCCGGTCATCTGCTTCTGCACTTCACGTACGATTTCTGCCCCGGTATTACCTTTCAATGGAGAAATACAGATTGCATTCTCATATACAGCTTCACTGATACCCAGTGCCATTTTTTCCTCACTGATATGGTCCGCATCAAGAAGCTCTCCACTCTCTTCACAGAGAAGTTCACTGTAAGGTTCTTCTCTGTGAAGATCTCGTGTCAGCCGGTAGTTGCGCCCGCCACTCTCAAACCAGAGTACCCCTGCATAAGGAACATCCGTCCTTCCAAACAGCATACTCTCTATAAAAGCCTGGATTTCTCTTCTTGTTCGTTCTTTCTCCGTGTACAGTACATTCATGTCCGGAGAAAAAGCAATCGTCTGCCTGTAAATACTTCCAAAATCTTTAATTTCAATTTGCTTGATCTTCATATTCTTTTCCTGTCACTGGTCAGGACTTTTGTAGTCAAAAGTGCCTGAAGTCCATAGTAGAGTGCTTTTTTCTCCACTACTGTCAGATCTCTCTTTAAAAAAGTTTTGATATAGTCCCCGATCAGAGTCCCCCTGTACTGGCGATACAGGCTTTCCAGCTGATACGCAGGTCTTGATTCATCCATGATCTCCACAATATTTCCCAGTCCGTGAAGGCGTTCCGGCAGGAGGACATTATCCGGAGAAAGTTTTCCCTTAATGATCAGACGATATATATTTCTTCCGCCCCGCTTCATAACTTCCTTCCGAAGCATATCTTCCAATGCATACTGTGTGGTATTCTGATCTACCGCAAGGACCAGGTTCTGATAAGAACGAAGTGCAAAGGGGCGTAATTTCAGCTTAACGGTTTCCCCGTCAAATTCCCCTTCTATATATCCATGCTTTCCGACGTCATTTCGATCCTGTGGTTCTAGTGCACCTGCATAGACAATCTTATCGCGACATACTGTATGTGGTTTATGAGAATGCCCAAGCGCTATATAATCAAATCCTGCTGCTGCCAGTCTTGTAAAATCCATCGGACAATATCCGACTTCACCACCATGTGCGAGCAGCACATGAAAGCCAGGCTTATTTTGAGGTTTCCATTCATCATATAATGGTGTACGGATCTCCGGATGCTCATAACTCAGCCCATATACAAAAATCTGTTTGTCCGCGATCTCCACACAGGACTGCTGTTCCCTGTCAAAAAAGGTTACATTCCGTGACCAGACAAAATTTCTGTAAAACGAATCTTCTTTTATGTAGTCATGATCTCCTGCCATCAGAAAAACTCTGGTATCCGGTATAGACGCAAACAAATCGTCAACTTCTCTCAGTTCCCTGAGAAGAGGCTGACGATGAAAAAGGTCACCGGCTATAAACAACAAATCCACCGGATTCTTGCGGATACCCACAATGACCCGGCGGAATGTTTCCCAGATTTCTTCTTCCCTCTCATGACTCCACGGACAGCCCCGGTCAGGGACTGCCCCCAGATGTACATCTGAAAGATGAATAAATCTAATCATGCAAAAACTACTCCTTATTATAAATCGCAGTTGTTAACTGTTCTTGGGAATGGAATTACGTCACGGATATTGCCCATACCAGTCAGATACATTACGCAGCGTTCAAATCCCAGTCCAAATCCTGAATGACGTGTGGAACCATATTTACGGAGATCCATATAGAACTGATAGTCTTCTGCTTTCAGTCCCAGCTCATCCATACGCGCTTTCAGCTTATCGTAATCATCCTCTCTCTGGCTTCCACCAATGATCTCACCGATTCCAGGTACCAGACAGTCCATGGCAGCAACTGTCTTGCCATCCTCGTTCTGTTTCATGTAGAATGCCTTGATCTCCTTCGGATAATCTGTCACAAATACAGGTTTCTTGAAGATTTCTTCTGTCAGATAACGCTCATGCTCTGTCTGAAGGTCGCATCCCCAGAATACTTTGTAATCGAATTTGTCATTGTTTTTCTCCAGAAGTTCAATTGCTTCTGTATAAGTCACATGACCAAACTCAGAATCCACTACATGGTTCAGGCGATCCAGAAGTCCTTTGTCGATAAAGGAATTGAAGAAGTTCATCTCCTCCGGAGCATTCTCCAGCACATAACGGATCACGTATTTCAGCATGTCCTCTGCAAGATCCATATTGTCATTCAGATCGGCAAATGCACATTCCGGCTCGATCATCCAGAACTCAGCAGCATGACGTGTTGTATTGGAGTTCTCTGCACGGAAAGTCGGTCCGAATGTATAAATATTACGGAATGCCTGTGCATAAGTCTCACCGTTCAGCTGACCACTTACTGTAAGATTAGTCTCTTTGCCGAAGAAATCCTGACTGTAATCTACAGTACCGTCTTCATTCAGCGGAGGATTCTTCATATCCAGTGTAGTAACCTGGAACATCTCTCCCGCACCCTCGCAGTCACTTCCCGTGATCAGCGGTGTGTGTACATATACGAAACCTCTTTCCTGGAAGAATTTGTGGATCGCGTATGCACAAAGGGAACGTACACGAAATACCGCCTGGAAAGTGTTTGTTCTCGGTCTCAAATGTGTCATGGTTCTCAGGTATTCCAGAGTATGACGTTTCTTCTGAAGCGGATAATCCGGTGCAGATGCGCCTTCTACCTGTACTTCATCAGCTTGAATTTCAAACGGCTGTTTTGCTTCCGGTGTCGGAACCAGAGTTCCCCTGACGATAATAGCAGCGCCTACATTCAGCTTGCTGATCTCGGCAAAATTCGACATATTGTCGTGATATACAACCTGCAGTGTCTCAAAAAAAGTACCATCATGAAGTACGATAAAACCAAATGCCTTGGAACCACGTACGCTTCGTACCCATCCTCCTACAGTTACTTCCCTATTCAGGTATTCTTCTCTGTTTTTATAAATTTCTTTTACAGTTGTGAGCTTCATAATCTATACCTCTCTGTCTTCATTCTCATCCAATTGCTTTCTAGTATAGACTATTCGTTGGATTACTGCAAGGAGTAAATACAGGAGAAACATGGTTTTATTGCGTTTAAGCTTCCCATTTAAGGGTTCCGGTCTGTTCATAATCCTTCTGTATATTATAAGAAACAATTCCTTTCTCTGTTACCAGATAAAACATATCTCCGATATACACACCGCGTACTCTGCAATAATCCTGATAACTCATGGAACCTGCAAAAAGTTCACTGTCATTGATATTCAGATACATCTGCGGCTCAAATCCATTTTGATCATGATAGGAAAGCAGTGCATAATAATAATTCTCACTGCTATCATATACATCAGTGTTATCTCCATAGATTCCATAAGCAAACCCGAACAGACTTTTCTTCGGAGCTGCAAGAATCGCATGGTAATTATAAAGCGCGTCACAAAATGAAACATCCTTTAATATAAAACGGTCTGTTTCTCTGACATCTGATGGATCGGAAATATCAAACATAGAACATTTCATCCCCGTCACATTGCCTGTATCCGGATCTGTTTCCCAGCCGATCCCCAGCAATTGATTTTCTCCGTAGAAATGCAGATACTCAGAAAATCCGGTAATATTCAGTTCGCTCATAATCCTGGGGTTCTTCGGATCAGAAAGATCTGCTGCAAAAAGAGGATCCGTATTTCGATATGTGACAAAATATCCTGTATCTCCCATAAACCGTGCAGCCTTTATCTGCTCTCCCTCTGCCAGATCTTCAATCTTTCCAATTGTTTTGAGTTTCTCATTCAGCACATATAATCCATTACTTCTGGAAAAATTACTATAATCTTTATCCCAGCCTTCAACAGTGGTTACAATGCGAAGACAGTCATCTGCCTCGTTCATGGAAAAATTGTTGTGAAGTTCCCCCACTACAGAACCTGCTGCCCCGTCGGTAAATTTCCCGTCTCTGTAGCCGATTCGTACAATTTCCGTACGAGTTTCCCGGTCATTCCAGATTTCTGTTGCTGAATAGATATTATTTTCACTGACATAAAAAATATTTGCGCTGCTGACAACGGCCATAACATCTGTTGCCTGATCCGGATTCTCCTGTGCGACAGCCCCTGCTACCAGATATATCCTGCCATTATAAGAAAAATCTTTTTCCGGTGTCGGAAGGTAAATATGGTCATAGGCAATATACTCTTCTCCGCACCTTGGCACATAGTACTGTAACTGATCTGCGCTGTCTCCGACTTCCGGAGTATATGATGTAAAAAGATACATTCTTCCATCAGTTCTTCGAGAGGAAAGATAACTTCCATCCTGATGATAAACGCCTGTCTTTTTGGGGTTTTCCCTGTCTGAGATATCATAGGTTTCTACTGTCACAGTAGTTACCGGCATACTATAACTGGTTCGTACTCCATCTGTATTCTTTTCTCCACCTGCATTTGCTGACGGAAGATCTATACTGCCTTTATAGGTTATATAATCTTCCTGCTGACAGATCAGCTGCAGGCAATTACCATCCACATACATTTCCTTATAATCGGAGCTGTTCTCTCCATTAATCTCACAGAGTAATTTCATGGACGCTGCATCTGCAATACGCAATGTTCCTTTACTGTCCATGGCATAAATACAGCTGCCATCTGTTTTTACGATATCTGCCTCATCAATCAGTTCTTCCTGTATGGTGGTCGTAGAATAATCTTTACCTTCTGATGATGGATCAAAGCCATATTCCTGGTCAATCGGTTCTTCCGGCATAGTTGCCGCCATACTGGAATTTGAAGCAGCCGAGTCTGTCCCTGCCGCATCTGCTGACTCTTCAACAGTCATGATGCGGGGCTGAACATTACTGTATGAAGAATTATTCTGCCATTCTTTTACCTGGGCATAAAGATCTTCATAACTGTCCGTATGAGAAATTCCAGTAACCGGGGCCGTCGTCGGAAGAGGCGTTGGCGTACCGGTTTCTTCTGTTTCTGTATTTACCGGATCCTCAATAATACTCGTTCTGGTCTCCTCCTGTTTCACAGAATTCGTCCCTTCCCACATCGGGACCGTACCCAATGCCACCGCTCCGACAGCCACAACCGCCACTGCTGTAAGTACATATTTTTGCTTCATTCCATGCCTCCTTTGCCGGAATTTCCTTCGCACTGTTTTCACATTCTCCAAACATACCTTATAATGTCATTTTAACACAGTTCTGTTTCCGGACTGTAATATGCTACTGTCCCGTCTGTGCTTTTTATATGCAGACAGGGACTCAAAGCTCTGCGCTTTAAGTCCCTGTCTTTTGTATATTATGTGTTTTTTTATAATGATTCGATGAATCTCATAAATGCTTCTCTGCCTTCCGGTGTGCATTTGTAAACACCAGCATCTTCCAGAACATGTGTAAATACAATACCAACTTCTTTCTGAAGGATTTCATGAACATTCTCTTTGTTGATATCCTTGTATTTCGGAAGAAATTCAGCTGCCCATGCGGCATGTTTCTCAATCTTTTCGTTGGATGCGATATCTTTTCCTTCCAGAATGTATTCTTCCAGAAGTTCCAGTTCTTCTTTCAGTCTTGCCGGAAGAACTGCCAGCCCCATAACTTCGATCAGACCGATATTTTCTTTCTTAATGTGATGATACTCTGCATGCGGATGATATACACCAAGCGGATTTTCCTCTGTTGTGATGTTGTTTCTCAGAGTCAGATCCAGTTCAAACATATCGCCTGCTTTACGTGCGATCGGTGTGATCGTGTTGTGCGGTTCTCCGTCTGTCTCTGCAAAAACAAATGCAGCTTCATCGGTATATCCTCTCCATACTTCCAGTACATGAGTTGCCAGATCGACCAGACGCGCAGAATCTTTGTGGCGGATACGAAGTACGGAAAGCGGCCATTTGACAATGCCGGCTTCCACATCTTCAAATCCCGGAATCGTCACATGCTTCTCAATCGGAGCTTTTGCCATTGCAAATGTATAATGTCCGCCCTGGAAATGATCATGACTTAAGATAGAACCACCAACGATCGGAAGATCTGCATTGGATCCCAGGAAATAATGAGGAAACAGTTTTACGAAATCAAACAGTTTGATAAAGGTGTTTCTCTCAATCTTCATCGGAGTATGCTTGCTGTTGAACACGATGCAATGCTCATTGTAATATACATATGGAGAATACTGGAAGCCCCATGGTGTATCGTTGATCGTGATCGGAATGATTCTGTGATTCTGTCTTGCCGGATGATTGACACGACCTGCATATCCTTCATTCTCCGGACAAAGGAGACATTTTGGATAGCTGCTTGCTTTCGCATTTTTTGCTGCTGCGATCGCTTTTGGATCTTTTTCCGGTTTGGAAAGATTAATAGTAATATCAATTTCGCCATACGGGCTGTCTACTTTCCATTTCTGATCTTTCTTTACACGATAGCGGCGAATATAGTTGCTGTCCTGGCTTAATTTATAGAAGTAATCGGTAGCTTCCTGCGGACTGTTCTGATACTTATCCCAGAATTCTTTCTGAACCTGAGCCGGACGCGGCATCAGACAGTTCATCAGTCTTGTATCAAAAAGATCACGATACACAACACTATCTTCGATCAGACCTCTCTTTACGGCTTCATCCAGAAGTTCATTTAAAGTTTCTTCCAGATCTACATCAGAAAAGCTCTCTTCCGGCTCTACATATTCGTCTTCATGAAATACATCCAGAAGAAGATTGATAGTGTAATTTTTTTCACACTCCGGTACCAGCCCTGTTTCCATTCCATACTGTACAAGTTTCGTGATGCTTTTGCTTAACATAAGCCTGTCCCCCTGTTAAATTTATTTTTGGTTATCAAGATAGGAAATAAAGACATTTCCTGCTGCCTGGAATAACGCTGTACTGTCGTTCATTCCGTAAGGACTTACTTCGCCTGTTGCCGGATCAAGAAGCCAGGTATTGTACTGATCGTATCCAACGATCACTACACTGGAATCTGCACCGGTCTTGGCTATAACCGCACGCTGTGCACTGATTTCATAGAGTACATTTTCCAAACTGCATCCGGTAAGGTCGATCACCGTTCCTGAATCTCCCAGTCCCTGCTGCAGAACGTCTTTGTCCCAGGAACCACTTCGAATGATCTCCGGAACATCCTCTGTATTCAGCGTCAGCTGTGTTTTCATATTTCCACGTTCCCATACATATTGCTGTGCCCGGTTCAGAACCACACCTGTCAGACTGTCTGCATGGAGAATTGCCTGTGCCGGATCTGTCCACGTACTATCCAGTCCGCCCTTTGCATATACATAATAAATATTACTGATCTGACTCTTGTCAACATCCAGTTGAACTGTTTTTTCCCCTGTATTTTTCATCTTTGCAGTAAGAATCAACGGTTCGTCTGTTTCCGGTTTGTTGTCAAATGCCAGCTTGACGATCACGCCCTGGCGGGTTGTACTGCTCTGTTCAGCAGAAACAACCTTTGCTGCCGCTGCCTGATTATTCATGATGTTGTCCTTATTTTTCACAGTATAAGAGCTTCCAGTTTTTTCAGAAAGATTAAACTGCATAAGGGTACTTCCGACCGTCACATCTGTAATATAATATCCATCCTGATGATACTCCTTTTTGACAGTTCCGTCAAAACCTTCAATTCTAATTAAAGTAATTCCATCTGTAGTATGTCCGTTTTCATCTGTAAGACTGTCACCGTCCAAAACGATTCCATAGATCACATCTTCATTCATAAATCCCAACACACGAAGGCTCTGTCCTGCATCCGGTGTATCGTTTCTTGTTTCCAGTGTGTCAAAATCGATGAATTTTACCTGACCAGCCTGATCACCGTCGCTGATCCGCCATGCTGCATGTGCATTGGTAGCCGAAACCGCAAACTGATTTCCATCAATATTATCTGCAAGCACATCATAACTGCTTTCATCAATATTGATCTGATAAAGCTTGCCTGCAAGCAAAAGAAACAGCTGATTATCTTTATTCACATAGCTCAGCGTTCCAAGGTCTGATTTCAGGAATTCAAATGATTCTGACGTTGGAATAAACACACGTTCCTCTACAACATTCTGATCATGGTCATAATGGTAGATTCCAACGCCACAATATCCTTCATATGTTCCGCGGTTCATATAACCATAAACCATGAAATCCAGATCCCCACTGTCATTAATGCCCAGCAGCTTGATATCATGTTCTATTCTGGAGTCACGAAAATCTCCATTTGATTTTCTGCGGAAATCAAAGATATCTACAAATTTGCCGGTATCCGGTGCATAAGTCCACAAGGCACCTTCCTGCGTAAAAGCAGTCACACTGCCATCTTCATTGGAAAGCATCGTGACATTTTTGTCCCGGACTCCAAGAAGCAGCCCATCATCTGTGATCACTGTCTGCTGAGGATCAAATACCTGATCTGCGCTTCGCTGAAAATCCAACAGCATAATTCTGGTATCCGTATAGCGAAGCCGGTAAAAATCCGTTACATTGTAATACTCTGCACCACCGTTTTCGTTGGCTGCCTTTATCTCATATTCCAGCGAAATACTTGCCGTCGTCTCATTGATCTCTTTAATGACCGGGATGCCTTTCTTGGATATCTGCGGGCTTAAATTTCCCCAGCTGATCGTAGAAAGTGGTGACTGTATCGTCACAGCTTTAAAATTTGTTGAAGAAGATTCTTCAGATTCCAGATAAGCCGCGAGTCCGTCTGCAGCGTTTTTATCCATGCACATCTGTGCAAAGCTGGAAGCAAACTTCACATAATCCTCCGTATTCGTCGAAGACCTGGAAACTACTCTTGTGTAATAATACGCTTCTCCGTCACTGGTATCCAGTGAGATCTGAAGGGAATACTCCTGATTCATCAAAAGACCGGAACTGATCTCGATCTGTGCACGCAGATATCCGTCAGATCCTGAGCTGTCAAGGCTCTTGACCTTACGATTCTCAACGATCTTGGTTCCATCCGTATGATTGAAGATGGAGGCAGACTTTTATTTTCTGGAATGGA
>ERZ507086.799-NODE-799-length-14577-cov-2.794794_pt1 | contig 14577 bp, 7 predicted proteins | sample MGYA00512292_ERZ507086 | MGnify/ENA metagenome assembly ERZ507086
GGAACAGGCGCTCGGACTGGAAACTGCAAAAACACCGCTGTTGCAGGATTTGTACGAAGAGCTCTTACGCCAGCCGGAGCCCGAGGCCCGGCGCGTGGCAACTGCCTTAGAGCTTTATTGCACAGGCTCCCTCAATCTCTTTAACCATCCTACCAACGTCAAGACGGACAGCCGTGTGGTGTGCATCGTTCTGAAAAACATGGGCGAAAACCTTAGAAAGATTGCAATGCACATCACAAATGAGTTTGTTTCGCAGGCGGTGGATCAGAACTTCCACGAGGGTGCGGCGACTTGGTGCTACTTTGACGAGTTTCATGTACTGCTGCGGGACGCACTCACCGCCAGCTACTTTGTGGCCGTGTGGAAGATGCTCCGCAAAAAGGGCTGCGTGCCAAGCGCCCTGACGCAGAACGTGAAGGACCTGCTTTCTTCCCGCGAGGTGGAGAACATCTTTGAAAACTCCGACTTCGTGTATATGCTCAACCAGGCGGGCGGCGACCGGCAGATTCTCGCCAAGCAGCTGGGCATTTCCCCGCACCAGCTCAGCTATGTGACCCACTCCAGTGAGGGTGAGGGATTGCTGTTTTACGGCTCCACCATCTTGCCTTTTGTGGATCACTTCGCCAAGGATACAGAATTGTATCGCATTATGACTACCAAACCCCAGGAACTGAAAAAGAAGGAGGATGAATGATTATGAACCCCAACATTTTGAATAAAAATCCGCTGATGTTTTTTGACAGGGCGGTAAATGCCCAGCGCAGCCAGCTGCTTACGGTCATGGCCGATGCGGTAAGTGAGTGCCGCACGGCGGCAGATCAGGCAGCCGAACTGAATGAGACCGGTCAGGTGGGGCTGCTCCGTCTGGCAGAGGTCTGGAGCGTCATTCGTGCTAAAGAAGGTATGGGCGGCCTGATTCTGGAAGGAACAGAGGCGAAGATCCTGTCCGATGTCGTGGCACAGTTTTATGCCTACCTGTCCGGCTGTATGTTCAACGATCCTGTGGGAATGGCCATTTATGCAGAGCTGCACTACATGATGTCCTCCCTCATGCTGGGAGAATGGTTTGAATAAAGAGCCGCGCCTGCGCTTTACTGATGAGGAACGGTCTGATCCTGCACTGGAAAAGCCGATCCGTAAAGCGGAGAAAGCTGCGGCCAGAGCAGATAAGGCGCAGGCCAATATCCCAAAGAAAAAGGTCAGGCAGACGGTCATTGACCCGGATACCGGAAAAAAGACCTCGAAGCTGACCTTTGAGGACAAGAAAAAGCCACCTTCCAAAGTTTCTCAAGGAGTCAGGGAAGCTCCCGTCCATCTGGTCGCAGGCAAGCTCCACAAAGAGATCCGGGAAACAGAGCAGGACAATGTGGGCGTGGAAAGCGCCCACAAGTCCGAGGAAGCGGTGGAGACCGGCGCTTATCTGGTGCGGGAGGGCTATCGCAGCCACAAGCTGAAGCCGTACCGCAAAGCAGCACAGGCAGAGCGTCAACTGGAAAAGGCAAATGTAAATGTTCTGTACCAGAAATCTTTGCAGGAAAATCCCCAGTTTGCCAGCAATCCGCTTTCCCGCTGGCAGCAAAAGCAGGCCATCAAAAAGCAGTATGCCGCCGCCAAACACGCCGGTCAGACTGCCGGAAATACCGCCCAGGCTGCATCCAAAACCGGAAAAGCCGCAAGGACGGTAAAAGAAAAGGTACAGCAGGCAGGGGCATTCGTCATGCGCCACAAGAAGGGTTTCCTGATGGCAGGGGTTTTGTTCCTCATTACCTGTATGCTGATGAATACCATGTCCTCCTGCTCCATGATGGCGCAGAGCATCGGTTCCGTTCTCTCCGGCACCACCTATCCGTCGGATGACCCGGAAATGCTGGCAGTGGAGGCAGATTATGCAGCCAGAGAAGTCCAGTTGCAGGAGGAAATCGACAACATTGAAAGCAGCCACCCAGGGTATGACGAGTATCGCTATGACCTTGGTATGATCGGCCATGACCCTCATGAGCTGGCAGCATTTCTGTCTGCCGTCTTGCAAGGTTACACCCGGCAGAGCGCTCAGGCAGAGCTGGCGCGTGTGTTTGCAGCACAGTATCAGCTGACGCTTACTGAGGAAGTGGAGATTCGCTACCGCACGGAGACCTCCACCGACCCGGAGACCGGCGAGACCACCTCAGAAGAAGTCCCCTATGAGTATTACATTTTGAATGTGAAACTCACCAGCAAGCCCATTTCCGCTGTGGCGTCGGAGTTACTGACCCCGGAGCAGATGGAAATGTATCAGGTTTACCGGCAGACCATGGGCAATAAGCCGCTGTTGTTTGGCGGTGGTTCCCCTGACATGAGCAATTCCGAGGACTTGACCGGTGTACAGTTCGTAAATGGAACCCGTCCCGGAAATCCGCAGTTGGTGGAGCTGGCCAAGCGTCAGGTCGGCAATGTGGGCGGCTATCCTTATTGGAGCTGGTATGGCTTTGACAGCCGCGTGGAGTGGTGCGCCTGCTTTGTATCCTGGTGTTATAACCAGGCTGGAAAAAGTGAACCGCGCTTTGCAGGCTGTGAGTGGCAGGGCGTTCCGTGGTTCCAGTCTCATGGACAATGGGGTGCAAGAGGCTATAACAATCTGGCTCCCGGAGATGCAATTTTCTTTGATTGGGATTTGGATGGGACAGCAGACCATGTGGGTATCGTGATCGGTACGGATGGCAGCCGTGTTTATACCGTGGAGGGAAATTCCGGCGATGCCTGCAAGATCAAAAGTTATGACCTGAATTATCAAAGTATTAAGGGCTACGGCCTGATGAACTGGTAACAGACTTTGTGGAAAGGAGTGAACGGTTATGGCAAAAAACAAAATTGAACGTATCGACCAGGAAATTGAGAAAACCCGTGAGAAGATTGCGGAATATCAGGAAAAGCTCAAGACCCTGGAAGCACAGAAAACGGAGGCAGAGAATCTGGAAATCGTTCAGATGGTTCGTGCGTTACGCATGACTCCAGCACAGCTGAACGCTATGCTTTCCGGTGGAATGAACCACGGCAGAGATACAGCACTGTCGGAATCAAATAATCAGGAGGCTACCGCTTATGAAGAATAAAAGAATTTGCAAAACACTTTCCGCCCTTTGCCTGACAATGGTTGTGGCATTTGGCTTTACGATCCCTGCTTTCGCACAGGGGGCAGAACAGGCTCCGGCGGCACCGGCAGAGGATTCTACCAATGACAGCAATGTGATTGTGGAAGAAACAGAACCGGCACCGGCACTTACACCGGAGGGGAATGCGGCATTGGTGGATGATTTTGGAGGCAATAAGCAGCTTATTACTGTTACGACCAAAGCTGGAAATTACTTTTACATCCTGATTGACAGGGCGAATGAGGATAAAAAGACTGCTGTTCACTTTCTGAATCAGGTGGACGATGCAGACCTTGCGGCGCTGATGGAAGATGGAAAACCCAAAGAGGAGATGCCTGCGGTATGCAGCTGTTCAACAAAATGTGAAGCAGGGGCAGTCAATACGGCCTGCCCGGTCTGCGCAACTGATAAGAGTAAATGTACGGGCAAAGCACCGGAACCTCCGGCAGAAACATCGGAGCCGGAAAAAGAGAAGCCTGCCGGATTGAACCCGGCTGCGCTGGTCCTTTTGCTGGCTCTGCTGGGAGGCGGTGGCGTATTTGCCTACTTGAAGCTCGTTAAGAACAAGCCTAAGACCAAGGGCAATGACAGTCTGGACGATTATGATTATGGCGAGGAAGATTCCGAGGAATGGGAAACCGAGGATGAGGAGTCGGACGAGCCGGACGCTGACGGGGGCAGCACAGAAGAAGATGACGAGGACAGCGTGAAATGACCCGTTTCACAGACAGTCCCTATGAACGCATGATGACACGCAGGCCGGAGGGCGGGAAGGAAACTTCCCGTCCTCCTTCTTTACCCCACAGCCACCCCTGCTATGGTTGCGGGAATTATGGAAGGCCCTGCGTAGGTATCTGTCACCGGGAAATGTCCCGATGGCTCAAAGAGAGGAGGAACCATCATGGCTCAACATAAATTGGTAATTGCCGAAAAACCATCGGTTGCCCAGAGCTTGGCGGCGGTGATCGGTGCAACCGTCCGTAAGGACGGGTATCTGGAGGGCAACGGCTGGCGTGTCAGCTGGTGCGTGGGCCACCTGGCCGGTCTTGCGGATGCAGACAGCTATGACCCAAAGTATGCCAAGTGGCGATATGATGACCTGCCTATCCTGCCGGAACATTGGCAGATGGTAGTGGGAAAGGATAAGAAAAAGCAGTTTGATATTCTCAAAAAGCTGATGAATGCCCCGGATGTGACGGAGGTGGTAAATGCCTGCGATGCCGGACGCGAGGGTGAGATGATCTTCCGTAGCGTCTATGAGCTGGCAGGTTGCAAGAAGCCGATGAAAAGGCTCTGGATTTCTTCGATGGAGGACTCCGCCATAAGGGAAGGCTTTGCAAACCTGCGCCCCGGTGCGGACTATGACGGACTTCGGGATGCTGCCCTCTGCCGTGCCAAGGCCGACTGGCTGGTGGGAATCAATGCGACAAGGCTTTTTTCCGTGCTGTATCACCGTACCCTCAACATCGGGCGCGTGATGTCCCCAACACTGGCGCTCATTGTCCAGCGAGAAGCTGAGATCGACACCTTTCAGCCGGTTCCCTTTTATACCGTGGCGCTGGAGCTGCCCGGTCTTACCGTATCCGGGGAGCGCATAAGTGACCGAGCAAGCGCAGAGCAGCTGAAAAAAGCCTGTCAGGGTGCAGCTGTCACAATCGAAAAAGTGGAGTGCAAGGAAAAGTCCGAAAAGCCGCCTGCCCTCTATGACCTGACTACTCTGCAAAGAGATGCCAACCGCCTGCTTGGATTTACAGCCCAGCAGACCCTGGACTATCTGCAAAGCCTGTATGAAAAGAAGCTATGCACCTATCCCCGTACTGACAGCCGCTATCTGACTGGCGATATGGCAGACAGCCTGCCGGTGTTGGTGAATCTGGTTGCCAATGCTATGCCGTTTCGCAAAGGAATCGCCATTACCTGTGATCCGCAGACGGTAATCAACGATAAGAAAGTAACCGACCACCACGCAGTAATCCCTACCAGAAATCTCAAGGATGCAGACCTTTCTGCCCTTCCTGCGGGAGAAAAAGCGGTGCTGGAGCTGGTGGCCCTGCGTCTGATGTGCGCCGTAGCCCAGCCCCATATCTATTCGGAAACCGTTGTGATTGCAGCGTGTGCCGATGGGGAGTTTACCGCTAAAGGAAAAACGGTGAAGCACCCCGGATGGAAAGCACTGGAGGACGCTTATCGTGCCAAAATGAAGGATACAGAGCCGAAAAAAGAGGGCGTAGAGAAAGCCCTGCCGGAGCTGACCGAAGGACAGACCCTTTCGGTTTCTGCGGCAATCGTCAAAGAAGGCAAAAGCAGTCCGCCTCAGCACTTTACGGAGGACACCCTATTGTCCGCGATGGAGACTGCCGGAAAAGAGGATATGCCGGAGGATGCCGAGCGAAAAGGTCTGGGTACACCGGCCACCCGTGCCGGTATTTTGGAAAAGCTGGTATCTGCCGGTTTTCTGGAACGAAAAAAGAGCAGGAAAACGGTGCAGCTTCTCCCTTCCCACGATGCAGTCTCCCTGATCACCGTCCTGCCGGAACAGCTGCAATCTCCGCTTTTGACTGCCGAGTGGGAGTACCGTCTGGGCGAGATCGAGCGCGGGCAGCTTGCCCCAGAGGAGTTTCTGGCCGGGATCAGCACCATGCTGAAAGACCTGGTGGGAACTTATCAGGTCATCAAGGGAACTGAGTACCTGTTCACTCCGCCCCGTGAGGTGGTGGGCAAATGCCCTCGCTGCGGAGGTGAAGTTGCAGAACTGCAAAAAGGCTTCTTCTGTCAGAATGATTCTTGCAAATTTGCAATCTGGAAAAACAACAAATGGTGGGCTGCCAAGAAAAAACAGCCGACCAAAGCTGTGGTGTCTGCGCTGCTAAACGATGGCTGTGTCCGTGTGACGGGGCTATATTCGGAGAAAACCGGCAAGACCTACGATGCCACTGTGGTTTTGGAGGACGATGGACAGTATGCCAACTTCAAGCTGGAATTTGACCAGCGGAAAGGAGGCAGCCGATGAAGCTCTCTTTAGTGGAACGGGAAACCATTCTCCTCTATAACCAGGCAGAACCAATGGCTGAGGTCTACACCCACGATCCCCGTCTGATGGAGAAGCTGGAACTGCTGGCAAAAAAGCACCCCGACCAGATCACCCGAAAGGACGCCCATAACTTTACCGTCCCCAAGCGGTGTGTATCAGTCCGGGAGCCATACAGCGCCGAGCGTCGCAAAGCTGCCAGTGAGCGTGCGAAAGCCGCCGGATACCAGCCCCCTGTGAAAAAGTCCGGCAGTTAAAGGCACATGGCAGAGAATGTATTTGAAGCGGTCAAGCAGTCGGTCAGCACCAGAGAAGCGGCAGAGTTTTACGGGATAAAAGTCAGTCGAACTGGCATGGCCTGCTGTCCCTTTCACGATGATAAGAACCCCAGCATGAAGGTAGACCAGCGATTCCACTGCTTTGGCTGCGGTGAAGATGGGGATGTGATCGACTTTACCGCAAAGCTCTTTGACCTCTCCCCAAAAGAAGCGGCGGAGAAACTGGCACAGGACTTTGGCCTGATCTATGACAGTCAGGCCCCGCCCCGCAGGAGATATGTCCGGCAAAAAACCGAGGCACAGAAGTTTCGGGAGGATCGACAGCGCTGTTACCGCGTACTGTCCGATTACTACTATCTGTTGAAAAAATGGGAAGCCGACCGTTCTCCCAGGACACCGGAGGAAGAACCGCACCCCCGCTTTGTGGAAGCAATCCAGAAGAAAGCCTATGTAGAGTACCTGCTGGACCTTTTTCTTTATGAAAGTGAAGAAGAACAAAAGGCATGGATTGCGGAACACACAGCAGAAATCACACACTTGGAAAGGAGATTGAAAATCATGGCTGAGAACAAACCCACCAACCGAGAACGGCTAAGGGAAATCACAGATGGCATCGAGCAGGGCATCAAAGAACTGTTTGAGAGTGAAAAGTATATGCGCTATCTGTCCGTCATGTCCCGCTTCCACCGCTATTCGGTAAACAACACCATGCTCATCTATATGCAGAAGCCGGACGCCACTTTGGTAGCCGGATACAATAAGTGGAAAGACCAGTTTGAGCGTCATGTAAAAAAGGGCGAGCATGGCATTACCATCATCGCTCCCACACCGTATAAGAAGAAAATCGAGGAGCAGAAGCTGGACCCGGATACCAAGGCTCCGATTCTGGATAAAGACGGAAAGATCGTCACAGAGGAAAAAGAAATCGAGATTCCCATGTTTCGCCCTGTCAAGGTCTTTGATGTGAGTCAGACCGACGGGAAACCTTTGCCGGAGCTTGCTTCCTCCCTTTCCGGCAATGTGCCAAATTATGAGGCATTCATGGAGGCCCTGCGCCGCAGCGCACCGGTGCCGATTACTTTTGAAGCAATGGCCGCCGATACGGACGGCTATTTTTCTGCCGATCATCAGAAAATTGCCATTCGTCAGGGCATGAGTGAGGTTCAGACGGTTTCAGCCACAGTACACGAGATTGCCCACAGCAAGCTCCATGACCCTAAAAAATATGAAATGCTACCGTCATGGAAGGTTGTGCAGGAGAGTGAAGGTGGAACCAAGCATGATTTCAAGTTGGATTTTGCCACAGAAAAAGAAGCCGAACAGTTTGCTTCTGATATGGATTGGCGCTATGTGGACGAAAATCAGTTTGAATGGCGTCTTGCAGTTGAGGAAGATGCAACCGCAGAAAAACAGGCAATCAAAAACCGTCACACGGAAGAAGTGGAGGCTGAAAGCATCTCCTATGCAGTCTGCAAATATTTTGGAATTGAGACAGGAGAAAACAGCTTTGGCTATATTGCCAGTTGGAGTCAAGGCAAGGAGCTGAAAGAACTGAGAGCCAGTTTGGAGACCATCAACAAAACCTCCGGCACTTTGATCTCCGACATTGAGCGCCACTATAAGGAAATCTGCAAAGAGCGCGGAATCGACCCTCATGCAAAGGTAGAGCCGGAACCCGTCCCGATAGAGCAGCCAGAAGATGCCGCTAAGGTATCTGATAGACAGCAGACCGGCGATCTGACCTACTATGTAGCAGAGTGCATGGAATTTCCAAACCTCGGAGAATACCACGATAACTTGTCTTTGGAGGAAGCAATCCGCATTTATCAGGAGATTCCGGCAGAACGAATGAACGGGATCAAGGGCATTGGTTTTGAGCTGAAAGACGGAAGCGACTATGAAGGACCTTTTCCGATTTTGACCGGCCAGACCATTGACCTGGACACCATCCAGGCAATCGACTATTACCGTGATAATCCTCTGGTGCAAAAAGCGGTAAAGGAACTGGCTGCGGCAATGCCGGAAATGGAAGTGCTGGGGGCGGACGCCAATCAGCAGGAGGCTTTGTTTCTGATCGACAATGCCACCTATCTTCATATCCAGTCCTGTGACAGCGGCTGGGACTATACCCTTTACGATGCCGCATCCATGAAAGAGCTGGATGGTGGTCAGCTGGATATGCCGGAGATTTCCCGCATGAAGGCAGTTCTCCAGATTTGTGATGACAACGATTTGGGCAGAGACTCGGTAAAATACGCACCGTTGTCCATGATTGAGACCTTGCAGGACGCTGCCTATCAGCAGATGCAGGCAGAGGTCAGTCAGATGGCTGCTTCTTCCCAGCTGCCGGAAGCACAGGAGCAGGCGCTGGATGAATACCCAACGCCGGATGAGCAGGTCTCTACACCGGATATGCAGGAATACGGATACTCCTATGATGGGATGCTCCCTGTTACCAGAGAACGGGCGCTGGAACTGGATGCCGCCGGTTTGACCGTTTATGTGCTGCATGAGGACAATACGGAGAGCATGGTGTTTGACCCGCAGGAAATCATGGATCATGGCGGTCTTTTCGGTGTGGACCATAAGGAATGGGAGAAAAGCCCTCAGTTCCACGAAAAGGTCATGGAGCGTCAGGAACATCAGCAGGAACGCGAACAGGCATTTCTATCCCAGAACAGAGATTGCTTTGCCATCTATCAGGTGAGCCGTGACGATCCGCAGAATGTGCGCTTTATGAATTTGGACTGGTTAAAGTCCCATGCCATTTCCATAGACCGCAGCAATTATGACCTCATTTACACAGCTCCTCTGAGGGAGTCTGGCACGGTACCGGAGCAGCTGGAAAAACTATATGAGCAGTTTAATCTGCAAAAGCCGGCGGATTTTCACAGTCCTTCTATGAGTGTTAGTGACATCGTTGCGATCAAGCAGGACGGTAAGGTATCCTGTCATTACTGTGACAGTGTTGGTTTTACCCAGATCCCCGGATTCCTGCCGGAAAATCCGCTGAAAAATGCGGAGATGGCCGTGGAGGACGATTACGGCATGATCGACGGTATCATCAACAATGGCGCAAAAGAGCCTACGGTGGCAGAGCTGGAACAGCAGGCCCGAAGCGGTCAGCCCATTTCCCTGATGGACTTGGCTGATGCCGTTCATCGGAAGGAACGGGAAAAGAAAAAGTCCGTCATGGAGCAGCTGAAAAGCCAGCCCAAGGCAGAACACAAAAAGACAGCGCCCAAAAAGAGTGCGGAAAGGGAGATTTGATATGGGAAACTTTACTTTTGAGGAAATGAACCTGATGTGCATTTACAATACCGGCAGCCGCACCGGGCTGATTGACAGTCTGCGTGAGATGCGCGGCGAGCTGGCCCCGGAGGAAACCGAGCTGCGGGAGTTGACAGACAGCGCACTGGGCAAGCTCCAGGCCATGAGTGATGCCGAGTTTGCCGAGCTGGAGTTGTATCCGGATTTTGACCAGTAAACACTATAATCGCAGGGATGGGGTGGCAATATGCCACTCCACCTTTTTACCCCAAAACTGAAAGGAGGACAGAACACTATGCCAACCAAAGCTGAACTATATGCACAGATGGCGGACAAGGTGGCAACGCAGCTCACGGGGAGCTGGCAGGAATGGGCAGGGTTTCTCACTACTGCTTCCCGCCTTTACAAGTACCCGTTCCATGAGCAGCTGATGATCTATGCCCAGCGACCGGACGCCACCGCCTGTGCGGAGTACGATTTGTGGAATGAAAAGATGGGCCGGTATGTAAGGCGCGGTTCCAAAGGGATCGCTCTGGTGGACGATTCCGGGGACAGACCTCGCCTGCGTTATGTCTTTGACATTTCCGACACCGGAACCCGTGAACATTCCCGCACTCCCTGGCTGTGGCAGCTGGAGGAGTGCCATCTGGATTCCGTGCAGGCCATGCTGGAGCGCACCTATGATGTTTCCGGTGATGATCTTGCCGGACAACTCACGGAGGTAGCCGGAAAACTGGCCGAGGAATACTGGACGGAGCATCAGCAGGACTTCTTCTATATCGTTGACGGTTCCTTTTTGGAGGAATATGATGAGTATAACATCGGAGTGCAGTTCAAGGCAGCCGCCACTGTCAGCATCACTTACGCTTTGATGTCCCGCTGCGGACTGGAGCCGGAACGCTACTTCGACCACGAAGATTTCATGGCGATCTTTGATTTCAACACCCCGTCCACCATCGGGGCGCTGGGAACAGCGGTCAGCCAGATCAACCAGCAGGTGCTGCGGCAGATCGGCGTTACCGTCCGAAATGCAGAGCGCGAAGCCAACCAAGAAAGGAGCAAGCAAGATGAACAATCCCATGACCTATATCCAGAACGGAGATTATCTGATTCCCGACCTGAAACTGAGCGAACAGCCGACGAAGCCCCTGGGCAAGTACGGCAGGATGCGGAAAGCGTACCTGAAGGAACATCGGCCCCTGATCTACAATCACCTGCTGATGAGCGAGAAGCTGTACCCGCACCTCATCGAGATCGACGAGACCGCCCAGAGCAGACTGGAGCAGATGATGCCCCAGCTGGCGAAGGAAGCGGGAGCCACCGAGGAACTGAAAGCCAGCGATCCCATGAAGTGGGTGGGGCTGATGAACACCTGCAAAGCTCAGGCCGAGGAAATCCTGATGGCGGAGCTTATCAACAGCTGACTCTAAACCTGTTCCTCTCCGAAGCGGAACAGATCCAATCCATAGATGAAGCAGAGAATGTAGCGCATACATCCTCTGCTTTTTCTTTTGCCCAAAATGACATCGACCATGTGCTGCGTTTGGGCGGCAATACAGACCGTCAAAGGGAGCGTGTGGTTGCAGCCTTTGAAAAGCAGAAAACCACCGCTGAGATTGCCGAGATACTGAAAACGCTGTACCACGGCGGCAATGGCCTTGGCAGTGTGAGCGCATGGTATGCCGAGGATGGTATCCATCTTTCACATGGGAAGTCTGTCCGTTATGACAGGTCTGCCCAGGTCATTTCCTGGGAGAGCGCCGCAGAGCGTATCGGGGAGCTTTTGGAGAGCGGCCAGTTTGCCTCCAATGTGGAGCTTGCAGAAGCGGCAGGCTATGAACGCTCCCTCCTTGCAGAAAAGCTCTGGTATCTGTATCACGATCTCAGTGAGGGTGCCAGAGAAGCCGGATATTTGTCCTGCCTGTCAGAGATCAAAGGCAATGGTTTCCCGGAGGAGACTCGCCGCCTGACGGAGCAGCTGAGTGACCCGGCTTTCCGCCAGACCCTCAAGGAAGAATACGCCGCCTTCTGGACTGCCTATCAGCAGGACCGTGACCTGTTGCGTTTTCATTACCATAGACCAAGGGAGATCTGGGAGAACCTGAAGGACCTTGACCTGCCACGCAGGACCTTTTCTTCAGACCTTTCCCAAGTGCCAACCGTCCAGCACTTTATTACCGAGGATGAGATCGACGCCGCCATGACCGGCGGAAGCAGTTTCGCCGGAGGAAAAGGCCGTATCTATGCGTTCTTCATGGCAAACCATACGGATAAGGAAAAAGTGAGATTCCTCAAAGACGAGTATGGCATTGGCGGACGCTCTCATGCCTTGTCCGGTGCAACACACAGCGGCGAAGATCACGATGGGAAAGGACTGCACTATAAAAAGCAGGACTGCCCGGATGTTCACTTGAACTGGGAAAAGGTTGCCAAGCGCATTACCTCACTTGTCCAGAAAGGCCGCTATCTTACCGAACAGGAACAGGCGCAGTATGACAAAATCCAGTCTGAAAAGGAACTGGCAGAAGAAGATGCCATTCAAGCACAGCAGCCGGAGGTGGAGAAAGAAACGCCAAAGCCTACCCTTCGGGAGCAGTTTGAGCAGTATAAGCCTGTGGTGACTGCCGCCATTTCCGAGGATGCCGCATACCGCAATGCCTGCGGGCATTCTGACCGTGAAAATGCTGTCATCGAGGGTAATGCCGCTGTGCGCCGTGCAGTCCTTGGTTCTAAGGATATGGAGCTGATCCGACTCTATTCGGATGTGCCGGAGTTCCGTCAGCGTTTACACCGGGAAGTGATCGACGAGACCTATCCAAAGCTCCATGAGCTTCTGCGCCCTCTTTCTCAGGAAGATATTGATACTGCCCTTTGTGCATGGAACGGCAATATCGAGAGTAAACACGCTGTTGTCCGCTATATGAAAGACCATGCAAGAGAAAAAGATACCGCCGCATGGCTGGCTCAGGAATACGGCGGCAGTAACAGCAACAGCCTGTTCGTTGTCCGTGCCGGCAGCCCGGAGGAAACGCAGCTGCCCTGGCCGAAGGTACAGCGCAGGCTTGCCCAGCTGATTCAGGAGGACCGGTTCTATACCGAAGAAGAACAGGATCGTTTTGACGACATCGACCCAATCGCCATCCGGGAAGCTCTGGAAGAAAGAGGGATCGTCAACGGACAGGTGACAGACCCGGAAAAACTGGACAATGCCCCGTTTATCCAACAGGTGATGTCAGATGCAGAGCAGATCGCAGATGCCGAGACAGAGCAGACTTCCAAAGTTTCCATTTCCGATGAGGAATATGACGCAGTTCGCCGCCCAATTCCGCAAAGAACCTCCTACGACCCAGCCGCCCCGGTCTATGCCGTGGGCGATACCGTGTATATCGAGGATGACGCCTATCAGATCACCGAGCTGCGGGAGGACACCGTACAGCTTCTGCCCACCGGGATGGTATATCCCATCTACCGGGCAGAGCGCAAAGAACAGTTTGAGCAGCTGCTTCGGGCAGACCGCCGCAATGCTTACTATACCGAGTTTCTTCCTATTGACCCGGACAAGGCAGATCAGGACTTGCGGGATGTATTGGCTCATGGACTGATGGATGAAGCGGATAAAAAGCAGATTTCCACGCTGCTGCAATCCGGCAGGAGCAACAGCGAGATCGCCTACTGGCTGAGCAGAGCCTATTCCGGTGAGATCGAGACACTGAATCTGGAGACCGGCGATATTGCCGATTACCGTACCACGGCACAGGGCATAGAACTGGAAGTCATGGATGCAGAGGAAAAGCGTCTGGCTATGCTGTATTTCCGCTGGGATGAGGTTGCGCCTTTGCTGCGCGGGATGTATGCCCGTCAGCAGGACGGTTTTGGACAGGAACAGCCCCAACCGGCTACCGAATCCCCGACCTTCCATTCCGAGACCATGGCCGTCTATCCGGGCGATAAGAACAATCTGCCTTATGATGTGGTGGTGGAACGACTGCATATCGAGGAGCCGGAGCCACCAGCCCCTGTGACTGAGCCGGAGAAAACCTTTGAGGAAGTGTTGGATGAACACCCGGTTTCCATTCAGGTCAATGGCCATTGGCAGACCTTCCCCAATGCCAAAGCTGCCGAGGAAGCATCTTATGAGGAATACAAGGCTAACCTGCGCCGCAATGCAAAAAACTTCCGCATTACCGATGAGCATTTGGGCGAAGGCGGTCCGAAAGCCAAGTTCCAGGCAAATGTCAATGCGATTCGTTTGCTGAAAGAGCTGGAAGCTGCCGGACAGCAGGCAAGCCCCGAACAGCAGGAGGTTCTTTCTCGATATGTGGGCTGGGGCGGTCTCTCTGATGCGTTTGACCCGGAGAAACCGGCATGGGCTTTAGAGTATGCCCAGCTAAAAGAACTGCTGACCCCGGAGGAATATGCCGCCGCCAGAAGCTCTACCCTCAACGCCCATTACACCAGCCCTACGGTCATCAAAGCGATTTATGATGCTGTGGGCCGTATGGGATTTGAGACCGGAAATATTCTGGAGCCATCTATGGGTGTGGGCAATTTCTTCGGTATGCTGCCGGAGGAAATGCGAAACAGCCGTCTTTACGGCGTGGAGCTGGATTCCATCAGCGGGCGTATTGCCCAGCAGCTCTACCCCAAGGCCGACATCACCGTGGCAGGGTTTGAGACCACCGACAGGCGGGATTTCTACGATCTGGCGGTGGGTAATGTTCCGTTTGGCCAGTATCAGGTTCGGGATAAAGCCTATGACAAGCTGAATTTCAGCATTCACAACTACTTTTTCGCCAAGGCTCTGGATCAGGTTCGTCCCGGTGGCGTGGTGGCCTTTGTCACCAGCCGCTACACGATGGACGCCAAGGATTCC
>ERZ507086.805-NODE-805-length-14512-cov-4.717507_pt1 | contig 14512 bp, 9 predicted proteins | sample MGYA00512292_ERZ507086 | MGnify/ENA metagenome assembly ERZ507086
AAAATAGCAAGTGCTGTAATATGCAGAGGTGCATTTTCACCATGAGCAGCTTTTAAGAGTAAAGGTGCTGCACCGGCTGCTGCAAGAAGTAATGCAATGCCGTGTGTGATAGCACTCCAGGGATCTTTTAATTTAAGTTTCATAATAACGCCTCCTGATGATAGAAATATCGAAAAATATTTAAAAACACATCATGTAGTAATTAATACTACGTATCGAATATATTGAAACTATAACGCACTTGTACATAAAAGTAAAGGGGTATCAGTAAAGTTTATAAAAATATAATATTTTAGACACCAGATGAGTAAAACAGTACTGTTTATTGAAGTACTGTTTTTAAAATGCTATAATTGCATACAATAGCATAAAAATAATTATGCACAAGCGGTTATCGGAAGGAGATAAACATGAACAAAAAGAAGCTGATCGCATCTCTGACAGGAATTGCATTATTTGCCGGAACACTTACAGGATGTGCAGTAGGAGCAAAAACAACAGAACCGATCACATTGACTGTATGGACTTATTACAGTGGCGAACAGCTGGATGTATTTAATGCACTGGTAGATTCTTTTAATGATACAGTTGGTAAAGAGAAAGGAATCATTGTTGAAAGTTCCAGTCAGGGAAGTGTTGATGATCTGGAATCAAATGTAATGGATGCTGCGCAGGAAAAGGTTGGTGCTTCTGATATGCCGAATATTTTTTCTGCATATGCCGATACCGCTTATAAATTAGATGAGATGGGACAGGTTGTAGATCTCAGTGACTATTTGACAGATGAGGAGAAGGATGCATATATTGATGTATATTTAAAAGAGGGTGATTTTTCCGGAGATGGAAGCATTAAGATCTTCCCGTCAGCAAAATCAACAGAACTTCTTTTCCTCAATAAAACTGACTGGGATGAGTTTGCAGATGCTACAGGAGCCAGTGAAGCGGATCTTGAGACAGTGGAGGGACTTGTAGATACAGCAGAAAAATACTACAACTGGACAGACGAACAGACAGAAGAACCGGATGATGGAAAAGCACTTTTTGGACGTGATGCCATGGCAAATTATATGTTTGTAGGGGCAAAACAGTTAGGTGTTACATTGTTTGAAGTTGAAAATGGCAAGATGAAGCTGAACTTTGATAAAGATACTGTACGTAAACTCTGGGATAATTATTATGTTCCATATATAAAAGGTTATTTTTCTTCATCAGGTAGATTCCGCAGTGATGATATCAAGACCGGAAACATTCTTGCGTATACCGGATCTACATCAAGTGCGACGTTTTTCCCGAAACAGGTCATGACAAGTGAAACAGAATCTCACGATATTGAACTTGAGGTACTTCCGGCACCGGAATTTGCAGGTGGAGAAAAATGGGCAGTGCAGCAGGGTGCAGGAATGGTTGTGACAAAAGGCTCTGATGATGAGATCAAGGCAAGTGTGGAATTTTTGAAATGGTTTACAGAACCTGAAAATAATACCGGATTTTCTGTAGGTTCAGGATATCTGCCTGTAACCAGGAAAGCTACAGACATAGTAGAGATCCGTAAGAGTGGAACAGAGCTGTCTGAGTCTATGGATGCAGTTCTTACAGAAGCAGTAGAAACTGTGAATAATAATGAATTATATACAACTCCGGCATTTGAAGGAGGTCAGGATGCCCGTTCTGTACTTGAATATGCAATGAGCGATATTGCAGATGCGGATCGTCAGACAGTACAGGAACGTATTAATGAAGGACAGAGTATGGAAGAAGCTGTTGCAGACTTTATTTCAGATGAATATTTTGATAACTGGTATGAAGAGACGTTAACAAAACTGCAGGTTTATGAAGATGGACAGTAATCTATTTGAGATAATACAGTCTCTGATTACAGAAAGGGAGGATTTCTCTGAATGAGGCAGCACAGGAAACAGGGAAAATCAATTTTTCAATTTATATTTGCGGCAATGCTGATCGTTCTCGGGATAGAAGTGGCACTTTTGATCGGAACACTGTATTTTGGAAATGTAGGAACGCAGATGAATCGTAATGCCATAGATATTTTGAAGAAACAGGTGGAAAACCGTCAGAATTATCTACAGAATACGCTGGAAGAAACCCAGAATCTTTCATCCCTGGCAGGAACGATCAATACTGCTGTCGAGAATCAGACCGCAGTGGAGAATATCAGTGTAGAGGAATTGGTAAATAATGAAGATCGAAGTACAGAACTTCTGGAAATAGTCAGTGACAGCCTGATCAATACGATGAGGCACAGAGCTGTAAATGGAATTTTTGTGATTCTGAATACGGATGATCTGGACGAACGTGAGATTGATTCGTTTATGCCCTGCGTTTACATCAGAGATCAGGATCCGACAACGGCTGCATCAGAAAGAAATCATGATCTACTGCTGGAACGTTCTCCTGTAAAGCTGGTAAAATCGCTGGGGATTTCTACGGACAGAGGATGGATGCCGGCAATCAAATATAAGGGTTATGGCAAAAATGGAATTGTTTATCCTGTTTTCCAGACTGCATATAAAGACAGAGAAAAGCTGAATGCATCTGATTATGGACACTGGACACCGGTATCATATACACTTGAGGGAGATGATCGTCCTGTTATTGCATATTCGATACCGTTGATTCTGGCTGATGGAACGGTTTATGGTGTTGTCGGTGTGGAAATGATGACAAGCTATATTCAGGAACTGATTCCATATGAAGAACTGCAAAACAGTGGGACTGGAACTTATCTGCTGGCTGAAACCGCAGACACACTCAGTGATTCTGAGATTTCTGTAAATGTAATAAATCCTTCTTCCAGAAGCAATAGATGGTTAAGTATTCCGGATGAAGAGATTAAAATGACACGTACGGAAAAAAATATCTATGAGGCAGAGATATGGAAGGAGAATTATATTGCTTCTGTCTATCCACTGACTCTTTATAATAAGAATGCCCCGTTTTCGGATGAGCAGTGGCTTCTTGTCGGAATTGTACAGGATAAAAATCTGTATGCATTTACAAATCATGTTATGCTTCTTGTGAAACTGACGATCTTTGCGACATTACTGTTTGGTCTGCTCAGCAGCTTTATAGTAAGTCGCCGCCTGGCAAAACCGGTAGCGAGATTATCGGATGAAGTAGAAGCGGCACAACAAAATCAGGGAAGCATTCCAAATCTGTCAGAAACAGGGATTCGTGAACTGGATAAGTTTTCTACTGCGATCACTGGACTGAGCAGAGAAGTGCTGAACACATCTACCAAATTTCTGCGGATCATGGAAATGGCAAGTGTAGAGATTGGAGGATATGAACTCCGGTTTGATACAGGAAGTGTTTTTTATACGGAGAACTTTTTCTCTATATTGGGAATTCCGTTAAGCGCGGAGCTCCCCATGGATATAGAAAAATTCAGAGAGATTTTAAAAGAGTATACAGAAAAGAATCTTTATAAAACAAAATCAGGCAGCACAAAACTGTACTGTATCCGAATTCCGGAAAAAGGTGTTCGTTATGTGCGAATGGAAGTCAAAAATGAGAACTGGGTACAGATCGGTCTCGTGGAAGATGTAACTGTTTCTATGAGAGAACGCCTTCGTATTGAACATGAACGAGATTATGATACGTTGACAGGCCTCTATAACAGACGTGCATTCAAACGTGAAAGCGAATCCATCTTTGGCAGAAGAAAGAAAATCAGACATGCTGCATTTATTATGTTGGATCTGGATAACCTGAAATACACCAATGACACATTTGGACATGACTGGGGAGATGAGTATATCCGCCAGGCTGGCATGTGTCTGGAAGAAGGCACTCCGAAAGGAACCTTGTGTGCACATATTTCAGGAGATGAATTTAATATTCTGTTTTATGGTTATGAGAGTCAGAATGCGATTCGTAAGGAAATAAGTAAACTGAAAAGAGAAATTTCTTCCAGGATCATCCGTCTTCCGGACGGACAGGAATTCCACTTAAGTATCTCCGGAGGAATTGCATGGTATCCGGAGGACAGTAACAGCCTCGGTGTTATGAGAAAACATGCAGATTTTGCCATGTATCAGGTAAAACAGACAGATAAGGGAAGAATTGCAGAATTTGACCAGAAGGTATATGAAGAGAAATTCCGTGACAGTCAGATTCGTAAGGAATTTCATCGTTTTATTAAAGAAGAGCTGGTTACTTACTATTTCCAGCCGATCATATCGGCAAAAACAGGTGAGATTGAAGCATATGAGGCATTGATGCGTGCCGGGCTTCCAATATTAAAACGACCGGATGTGGTTATGAGGATCGCACGTGAAGAAGGTGCATTGCGTGAAATTGAACGAATGACCATGTTCCGGGCGACAGAAGCCTTTGCTGATCTCAGGGAAAAGAAACGAATTAAAGGCGATGCGCTTCTGTTTATCAATTCTATTGCGAGTCAGCATATGGCAGCAAAAGATGAGATAGAATTTAATAATCGTTATGCAGAGTTGCAGAAACAGATTGTTATTGAAATCACAGAAGAAGAATCTATTGATTATCATGCACTGGAAACAAAGAAAAATGCACCAGGATTTTTGGGTACTTTTGCACTGGATGACTACGGAAGTGGATACAGTAACGAGAAGAGTCTTCTTGATCTGGCACCGAAGTATATCAAAGTAGACCTTTCGATCATCCGTGATATTGATACGGATCCGGATAAACAGCAGATTGTGGAAAACATTGTCGCATATGCACATAAACGTGATATGAAGATCGTTGCAGAGGGACTTGAAACACCGGAGGAAATCCAGAAAGTACTGGAACTGGAAGTTGATCTTCTGCAGGGATTTTATCTGGCACGTCCGGAACCAGTTCCGGGAAGTATCAATGAAGATGCACTGAAAACAATTGCGGCGTTTTATAAGTAAAGTACATAATTCTCCTTTTTTTCCATATAATATCCATACATCACCTGGGGCAGATTCAGGAGAAGATATAAAATACGGAAAAACAACAGGAGGAACATAAAGCACATGAAAGCTACAGGAATCGTCCGGCGCATTGATGATCTTGGAAGAGTTGTTATTCCAAAGGAGATTCGGCGTACACTACGGATTAAAGAAGGAACTCCGCTGGAAATTTTTACAGATAAAGAGGGGGAAGTGATCTTAAAGAAATACTCCCCGATTGGAGAGCTGAGTGTTTTTGCAAAAGAATATGCAGAATCGCTGGCACAGACAACAGGTATGATCGCATGTATTACTGATCATGATCAGGTGGTTGCCGCATCCGGACAGGGCAGCAGGGAACTGATGGGAAAGGCAATCAGTAAAGAACTGGATCGAGTGATCACGGAGAGAGAAATGAAATGTTATCATACAGGAGAAAGAAAAATACTGCCGCTTGTGGAAAATCAGAAAGAATCCTCATCAGAGCTGATCGTACAGCCAATCATTTGTTCCGGTGATGCGATTGGTTCTGTGGCGCTGGTTGGAAAAAGTGCAGGAGAAAGATTTGGAAATTCGGAGCAAATGCTGGTAAAAACAGCAGCAGGATTTCTTGGACGTCAAATGGAACAATAAAAGGGGGCTGAGCCCCCTTTAGCATTTTTCGGCAATATCATAGAGCAGACGTTCTGTATCTTCCCATCCCAGACAAGGATCGGTGATAGAACAGCCAGGAGTCATATGGTCGCTGATATCCTGACGGCCTTCCAGCAGATAACTTTCAATCATGACACCCTTGACGAGTTTTCTTACATCAGGATTGTAGTTGCGGCTGTGAAGCACTTCACTTACAATACGAATCTGTTCTTTGTATTGTTTGCCGGAGTTAGAATGGTTGACATCCACGATAACGGCCGGATTTTGCAGATCTTTTTTGCTGTATAAGTCATAAAGACGCATGAGATCTTCGTAATGATAATTAGGGATTGTCTGGCCATATTTATCAACGCCGCCGCGGAGAATCGTGTGTGCCAGAGGATTACCACTTGTTTCCACATCACATCCACGGTAAATGAAATGATGTGGATGCTGGGCAGCGATTACGGAGTTCAGCATAACAGACAGGTCACCGCTGGTAGGATTCTTCATACCAACCGGGATATCCATACCGCTGGCAGTCAGACGATGCTGCTGGTTTTCTACGGAACGTGCACCGATTGCTTCATAAGAAAGAACATCATCCAGGTAGCTGCGATTTTCCGGATAGAGCATTTCATCTGCAGAAGAAAGACCGGTTTCCTGAAGTACGCGGATATGCATTTTGCGGATTGCAATGATTCCGGCAAGGAGATCCGGTGCCTTATCCGGATCCGGCTGATGGAGCATTCCCTTGTAGCCATCACCGGTAGTTCGAGGCTTGTTTGTATATACTCGTGGGATGATCATTAATTTATCGGAAACTTTGTCAGAAACTTTTTTCAGGCGATTTACATATTCACATACGGTATCTTCGTTATCTGCAGAACATGGTCCGACCAGAACGACGAATTTATCGGATTCACCTGTGAAAATACGGCGGATTTCTTCATCACGCTGTTGTTTGATTGATTTCTGTTCGTTGCTGAGCGGGTACTCATTTTTCAGAACCTCCGGAACTGGAAGTTCATGATTAATCTTGATAGACATTGTATATTTCCTCCATGGTTCCTTTGTGCAGGAACATTTTTTTCAACTGAATAACAGTATAGCACGTTATCTGAAAAAAATAAAGGAAATTAACGCGTTAAACTGCCATAGTGCAACACTTGATCAGTCGAGAGCCTTTTCACTCATTTCTTCGAGCAGGTTTTTCTTGAGATCATATAATTTCTGAGAAAGGTCTACGTATACTTTCTGCGGATTTACAAGACGGCGGGATTCATCCCACAGGGTATTCTGCTCTTTCAGGCAGTATTCACGCAGATCCATAACTTCAGGAGAAGTATAGACACGTTTGCCTTCGCGGATGACCGGAACCAGAAGTTCACGGAGTTCATAGGTGCCGCCCAGAACTTTGGTCTTTTTCCAAGTATCTGCAGGATCAAAAATAATCATGGTTTCGTCTGGATCAAAAACTTCATCAGCCAGGCAGATAAGGTCGGCCTTAATCTTGCCGGTAGACTTGCTGTAGATACGGTAAACTGTCTTATTGCCCGGATTTGTGACTTTTTCGGTGTTTTCGGACAGTTTGATCTTTGGTGTAAAGTTTGTACTGTCTGCATCTTTGACTGCAGCAAGCTTGTATACACCACCGAACGCCGGATTATCTTTACTCGTGATGAGGTTGGTTCCGACCCCCCAGGAATTGATCTTGGCATCCTGCGTCTTAAGACTGTCGATCAGATATTCGTCCAGATCACTGGATGCGGAAATGGTAGCATCATCGAATCCGGCAGCAGCCAGCATCTTGTAGGCTTCTTTGGAAAGATATGCAAGGTCACCGCTGTCAATACGGATACCATAGTGTGTAAGTTTGACACCTTCTTCTCTCATTTCTTCGAAGACACGGATCGCGTTTGGAACACCGGATTTCAGGACATCATAAGTATCTACCAGCAGTGTGCAGGAATTTGGATACATTTTGGCGTACGTTTTGAAAGCTGTGTATTCATCTGGGAAGCTCATGATCCAGCTGTGGGCATGTGTTCCCAGAACCGGTACGTTAAACATCTGTCCGGTCAGTACGTTGGAAGTTCCTGCGCATCCACCGATGACAGCTGCACGAGCACCATAGATACCGGCATCCGGCCCCTGTGCACGACGCAGACCGAATTCCATGATTCCGTCCCCACGGGCTGCATAGCAGACTCTGGCTGCTTTGGTAGCGATCAGACTCTGATGATTGATGATATTCAGGATTGCGGTTTCTACAAGCTGTGCCTCCATGATCGGAGCGATTACTTTGACGAGTGGTTCTCGAGGAAATACGACAGTTCCTTCCGGAATTGCATAAATATCTCCGGTAAATTTGAAAGATCTCAAATATTCCAGAAAATCGTCTTCAAAGATATGAAGGCTTCTGAGATATTCGATATCATCGTCTGTAAAATGAAGATTTTCAATATATTCGATCATCTGTTCCAGACCTGCTGTGATCGCAAAGCTGCCGCCGCATGGATTGACACGATAAAACATATCAAAAATTACAGTCTGATTGGTTGGGTTCTTAAAATAGCCCTGCATCATGGTCAATTCATATAAATCGGTGAGCAGGGTCAGATTAGTTGCTCTCATCTGATTTCTCCTTTTTTATTTGCTAAGGTGAACTTATTATGCTTATTACTGTAAATAGTAGTTTTCATTATACCATTATTCCCGTAGAACGGCATTAAAATTTTACATAATATAAGAAGAAAAAAAATTTGGAGAAATTTAAAAAAAATTAAAAAAAGGGGTTGCTTTTTTTGAATGCCTGTAATATAATAACATTCGTCGCGAGCGATGAGCGAGCGAAAACAAATAAAGGGCTATCGCCAAACGGTAAGGCAACGGACTCTGACTCCGTCAGTTCAAGGTTCGAATCCTTGTAGCCCTGCTAAGTTGAGCACCTCGGAAGAGGTGCTTTTTTTTTACAAGGAGAGTGAATGCATGGCATATAGTTTCAGTGGACGTGTCCGCTACAGTGAAATTGGAGAAAATGGATTATTGACACTGCCGGGAATCCTGAATTATTTTCAGGACTGCAGTACCTTTCAGTCAGAGGAAGTCGGACTTGGAATCGATATTTTGAAGGAATGGAAACGTATCTGGGTATTGTCGGCATGGCAGGTGGTTGTAGATCGTTATCCATATATGGGAGAACGAATCAAAACATCTACCTGGGCATATGGATTCCGTGGATTTATGGGATTCCGTAATTTTACAATGGAAACAGAGGGCGGAGAACGTCTGGCGTATGCCAATACTTTCTGGACTTATATTGATGCGGAAAACGGACTGCCAGTCCGTCTGGAAGCGAAAGATACAGATGCTTACAGAGGAAAAGACGGGAAGATGGAATCGAAACTGGATATGGAATATGCACCGCGTAAAATTGTACTTCCGGAAGATTATGAGCAGCAGGATTCTTTTGCTGTGCAGAAACATCATCTGGATACGAACCATCATGTAAATAACTGTCAGTATGTACAGATGGCAATGGATTATCTGCCGGAGAATTTCAAGATACATCAGATGCGTGCGGAATATAAGCAGCAGGCGAGACTGAATGATGTGATCTGTCCGGCAAGAGCAGTAGATGAAAATAAAACAACAGTTCTTCTGAATGATCAGAAGGGTGAACCGTATGCAGTTGTTGAGTTTAAATAAAATTGGAGGAAAAATATGATCGAATTAGGAAAGAAACAGACGTTACTGATTGTGAAGTCCGTAGAGTTTGGCGTATATCTTGCAGAAGATATGAATGCAGATACAAAGCATCAGATACTTTTGCCGGCCAAACAGGTTCCGGCAGGGACAAAAGCAGGAGATAAACTGGAAGTTTTTATTTATAAAGATTCTCAGGATCGTCTGATCGCGACAACAAATGAACCACTTCTTATGGTGGGGCAGGCAGGACTTCTGAAAGTAAAACAGGTAACAAGAATCGGAGCATTTCTTGACTGGGGACTGGAAAAAGATCTTTTGCTTCCATATCATGAGCAGACAACTCGTATCTTTGAGGGGCAGGAATGTCTGGTAGCTGTTTATGTGGATAAAAGCAGCCGTCTCTGTGCAACTATGAAAGTTTATCCTTACCTGTCCAAGGAAACACCTTATAAAGAAGGTGACCAGGTAAAAGGCCGTGTATACCAGATCAGCGAGAATTTTGGAGTATTTGTTGCAGTCGATAATAAATATTCTGCACTGATCCCTGCAAGAGAAGCAAAAGGTAAATATCGTCCTGGTACTGTTCTTGACCTGCGTGTGACCAGAGTCAAAGAAGATGGAAAGATGGATGTCAGTGATCGTCAGGAAGCATATCTTCAGATCAACGAAGATGCGGAAAATGTTCTGGAGATCATTGAAGAATTTGCAGGAGTACTTCCTTTTGATGACAAGGCTTCACCGGAAGTGATCCGCAGAGAATTTGGCTTAAGCAAAAATGCATTTAAGCGTGCAGTCGGACATCTTCTTAAAGAAGGAAAAATTCAGATCAAAGACCGCAGGATCTATCTGGTGAAATAACAGGTAAAGGATGAGAGTATGAACTTTACACATCTTCATGTCCATACAGAATACAGTCTTCTGGATGGTTCGAATAAAATAAAAGAATATGTGGACCGTGTCAAGGAACTTGGCATGGACAGTGCGGCTATTACGGACCATGGTGTGATGTACGGCGTGATCGATTTTTACCGTGCGGCAAGAGCTGCGGGAATCAATCCGATTCTGGGCTGTGAAGTTTATGTTGCACCGGGATCCCGTTTTGACCGTGAAACAGGAAGTGGAGAAGACCGTTATTACCATCTGGTTCTTCTGGCAGAGAACAACCAGGGTTACAGTAATTTGATGAAGATTGTTTCCAAGGGATTTGTGGAAGGATTTTATTATAAACCGCGTGTGGATCTGCAGCTTCTGGAGAAATATCATGAGGGAATCATTGCGTTGAGTGCGTGTCTTGCAGGTGAAGTGGCAAGATTCCTTACAAGAGGTATGTATGAAGATGCAAAAGCGGCCGCACTTCGGTACCAGGATATCTTTGGAAAAGGAAATTTTTTCCTGGAATTACAGGATCATGGCATTCCGGAACAGCAGAATGTAAACCAGCAGCTTCTTAAGATGCACCGTGAGACCGGAATTGATCTGGTCGCAACAAATGATGTACATTATACCCTGGCAGAGGATGCCCAGCCACATGATGTCCTGCTCTGCCTGCAGACCGGTAAGAAACTGGCAGATCAGGATCGTATGCGTTATGAGGGCGGTCAGTATTATGTAAAATCTCCGGAAGAGATGGAACGTCTTTTTCCATATGCGACAGAAGCATTGGAAAATACGCATAAGATTGCACAGCGCTGTCATGTAGAGATTGAATTCGGTGTTACCAAGCTGCCGAAATTTGGCGTTCCGGACGGATATACTTCCTGGGAGTACTTAAATGAGCTTTGCTTCAAAGGACTGGAAGAACGTTATCAGCCAGTGACCGAGGAATTGAAAGAGCGGCTGAATTATGAGCTGACGACGATCAGGAACATGGGATACGTTGACTATTTCCTGATCGTGTGGGATTTTATCAAATATGCCCGTGATCATGATATCATGGTCGGACCGGGACGTGGATCTGCAGCGGGAAGCCTGGTTGCATATACACTGGGCATCACACAGCTTGATCCAATTCGTTATGATCTGCTGTTCGAGCGTTTCCTCAACCCGGAACGAGTATCCATGCCGGATATTGACGTTGACTTCTGCTTTGAACGAAGACAGGAAGTTATTGATTACGTCAGAAGAAAATATGGCGATGACTGTGTCGTTCAGATCGTTACGTTTGGTACGCTGGCAGCGCGAGGCGTTATCCGGGATGTCGGACGTGTGATGGATCTGCCTTATGCGCAGGTGGATACGATCGCCAAAATGATTCCACAGGAGCTGAATATCACGATTGACAAAGCTCTGCAGATGAATCCGGAATTTAAGAAGGTATATGAAGAGGATAAAGAAATCCATGAACTGATCGATACAGCGAAACGTCTGGAAGGATTGCCACGCCATACTTCCATGCATGCAGCAGGTGTTGTGATCAGTCAGAAGGATGTTTCAGAATATGTACCGCTTTCCAGAGCATCGGATGGTTCGATCGTTACCCAGTTTACAATGACAACTCTGGAAGAACTGGGACTTCTGAAAATGGACTTTCTGGGACTTCGTACATTGACAGTTATCCAGAATGCGGTACATCTGGTAGAACAGGATACCGGTGTGAAGCTGGATATGCAGCATATCGATTATAATGATAAAAAAGTCCTGGATTCTCTTGGAACAGGCCATTCAGATGGTGTGTTCCAGTTGGAAAGTGCAGGAATGAAGAACTTCATGAAGGAACTGAAACCACAGAGTCTGGAGGATGTGATCGCGGGAATTTCCCTGTATCGTCCGGGGCCGATGGATTTTATTCCGCAGTATATCCGGGGAAAAAACCGCCCGGATACGATCAAATATGACTGTCCGCAGCTGGAGCCGATCCTGAAACCGACATATGGATGCATCGTGTATCAGGAGCAGGTTATGCAGATTGTGCGTAATCTGGCAGGTTATACTCTTGGACGAAGCGACCTGGTACGTCGTGCGATGTCCAAGAAAAAAGCGGCTGTTATGGAGAAGGAGCGCCAGAACTTTGTTTATGGAAACGAAGCGGAAGGCGTACCAGGCTGTATTGCCAATGGAATTCCGGAGCAGACGGCAAATAAGATTTATGACGATATGATTGACTTTGCAAAATACGCATTTAATAAGTCTCATGCGGCAGCGTATGCTGTAGTTTCTTATCAGACGGCATTTTTGAAATATTATTATCCGGTTGAATTCATGGCTGCTCTTATGACATCTGTGATTGAAATGCCGATCAAAGTGGCAGAGTATATTCAGGTATGCAGGAAGATGAACATTAAGATCCTGCCGCCGGATGTGAACCGCGGAGCCTATGGATTTTCTGTGGATAACGGTGCAATCCGTTATGGACTTTCTGCAATCAAGAGTGTGGGAAGACCGGTGATCAATGCCCTGGTGGAAGAGAGGGAGGCAAACGGAGAATATCGATCACTGAAGGATTTTATCGAGAGACTGACCGGTACGGTAAATAAACGTGCGATTGAGAACTTTATCAAAGCTGGAGCACTGGACTGTCTGGAGGGAAACCGCCGGCAGAAAATGGTTGTTTACAGTCAGATCGTGGACAGCATCGCGCAGGAGAAGAAGAATTCTTTTGCAGGACAGATGAGTCTGTTTGATCTGGTCAGTGAAGAAGATAAAAAAGATTATGAGATCCGGATGCCGGATGTAGAAGAATACGATAAAGATATGATCCTTGCCTTTGAAAAAGATGTTCTTGGAATCTATCTGAGCGGACATCCTCTGGAGAAATACCGGAATATTATGGAAAAGATGATCTCAGCGAGAACGATTGATTTCCAGCCGGATGATGAAACTGGTATGCCGAAGGTTTATGACGGTCAGAAAGTGATCATTGGTGGTATGATCACAGAGAAGACGATCAAGTATACAAGAAACAATAAGGTGATGGCGTTCCTGACGGTAGAAGACCTGATGGGAACTGTGGAGATCGTTGTATTCCCGAGAGATTATGAGAAGTGGCAGACACTGATCAATGAGGATGCAAGAGTATTTATCCAGGGACGTGTCAATGCAGAAGATGATAAACCGAGTAAACTGATCCTGGAAAAAGTACGCGCTTTTGATGATATACCACGAGAAATCTGGATTCAGTTTAAAGACCGTGAGGATTATGCACAGAAAGAGCAGGAACTTCTGAACTATCTGAGAGGTTCAGTAGGAACTTCTGCGGTAGTAATCTACCTCAAAGATGTGAAGGCGATAAAACGTCTTCCGGCAGGTTATCATGTGCAGATCAGCGAGTTTTTGATAGAAGAATTAAAGAAAAAATATGGAGATTCCAACGTTAAAGTTGTGGAAAGAGTATTGAAAAACTTCTAAAAATGCTTTACACTATACAACGAATATGTGTAGAACAGATAACAAGGTTTCCTATTATATGCAAGCTATAAGAGGAAGCCTGGAGATGGAGGAATGAATCATGGCAGAGAAACAGATAAAAACCATCGGTGTACTTACAAGTGGCGGTGATGCTCCGGGAATGAACGCTGCGATCCGTGCTGTTGTAAGACGAGGACTGAGCAGCGGACTGAATGTAAAAGGTATTTATAAAGGATACAATGGTCTTCTTAATGAAGAAATCGTTGATATGACTGCCAGAGACGTATCAGATACGATCGAACGCGGTGGTACAATTCTTTATACAGCAAGATGTGCAGAATTCCGTACACCGGAAGGACAGCAGCGTGGTGCAGAAATCTGCCGTAAGCATGGTATTGACGGACTTGTAGAGCATTCCCAGGGGCGCTCCCCCCAGGGCCAGGCACAGAAGAGGCGCGATCACGCCGTCGGAGGCGTTCTCTGCCACGGTCTCTACCGCCGCTTTGGCGATGCCGGTCCTGTCCAGCCGGTCTGTATCCCGTCCCACGATCATGGAGACCGCCCGCCTGGCCTCTTCCAGGGGCCCGTCCCGCAGGGCCAGGTAGACCTTTACGCTCTCGTCCCGCAAGGATCGGGTAGCCAGAAGCTGATAACACAGTGCCGTCTGTGCGGCAAACGCCAGCCAGGGATGGATACGTCCGCACAGCCATAAGATCAGCACGGTAACGCCGGTGGATATTCCACCCACCAGCACCACCAGAGCACCGCCCGCCGCCAGTTCGCCCCGCTTCCCCCTGGGAAAAACCGCCCGCAGGGGCTTTTCCAGTCCGGTGATCAACGCGCCGATGGCCCGTACCGGATGGGGCATCCAGTGGGGATCTCCCAGCAGCAGGTCCAGGCAGAACCCC
>ERZ507086.816-NODE-816-length-14344-cov-8.124711_pt1 | contig 14344 bp, 9 predicted proteins | sample MGYA00512292_ERZ507086 | MGnify/ENA metagenome assembly ERZ507086
ATAGATCGATGAAACGACAGATTTCAGTCTTGGATCAGAGTACAATTGATAAAATTGCAGCAGGAGAAGTGGTGGAGCGCCCTTCTTCGGTTGTAAAAGAACTGGTGGAAAATGCCATTGATGCGGGAGCCAGTGCGATTACTGTGGAGATCAAGGAAGGCGGTACCACATTTATCCGTATCACCGATAATGGTACAGGTATTGAAAAAGAACAGGTTCCGCTGGCATTCCTTCGTCATGCGACCAGCAAGATCCGTAAAGTGGAAGATCTTTCGTTGATTTCTTCTCTTGGATTTCGTGGCGAGGCGCTGTCGAGTATTGCTGCTGTTTCCCGTGTGGAACTGATCACAAAACCCCATGAACAGCTGATCGGAGTCCGCTATCAGATTGAGGGCGGTATGGAAAAGGGAATGGAGGAGATCGGTGCGCCGGACGGAACGACTTTCCTGATACGGGATCTGTTTTATAATACGCCTGCAAGGGCAAAATTCTTAAAGACACCGACTACAGAAGCCGGTTATATCAGCAGTTTTATCGAACAGCTGGCACTGTCGCATCCGCATATTTCTTTCAAATATATGCAAAACGGTCAGACGAAACTGCATACTTCCGGAAATAATAATCTGAAAGAAGCGATTTATCAGATCTACGGGAGAGATATTACCAGGGAACTGATTGAGATCCATACAAAAGACCGGGAAGAGACGATCCGAATCGATGGATTTATCGGGAAACCGGTAATTTCCAGGGGAAACCGTAATTTTGAAAATTATTATGTCAATGGACGATATGTAAAGAGTAAGATCGTGACAAAAGCAGTGGAAGATGCTTATCATACGTTTATGATGCAGCATAAATATCCGTTTACCTGTCTTCATATTCAGATCAAAGGCTCTGATGTGGATGTCAATGTGCATCCGACCAAGATGGAAGTACGTTTTTCTGATCAGGAACTGATCTACCGACAGATTTATCAGACAATTATACAGGGTCTGCAACACAAAGAACTGATTCCACAGGTGACGATTGGAAAAGACCGTTTGGCGGTACGTCCTGCAAACCGGGATAAAGCACCGGAACCTTTTGAGGTACAGCGCCGGCAGATCGAACAGCCGAGAGGATATCAGATGCAGCAGAAAGTGCAGCCGGAAGAGTTGAAAAACCGTGCGAAAGCGGCTAACCTGATAGCTGACAGGACAGTAGCAGTGGCAGCTTCCGGTGAAGAAACTCACAAAGGATCGGTTGTAAGGGAGCAGGGAACGGGATGTTACGGAGAAAAGCGTGAGACTGGATACAGGAATGAGAACCCGGCGAAGCAGAATCCGAATTTGCGGGCAGAACAAGTCGTTTCAGACAGAAGAGATAATATAGCTGCTCCGGGTGTTCAGAAGGCTGAACAGATGGATCTTTTCGACGGAAAACTGCTAAGTCCGGAAGCAAAAAAACATCACAAGATCATCGGACAGGTTTTTGATACGTATTGGCTGGTACAGATGGAAGATAAATTGTATATCATTGACCAGCATGCAGCTCACGAAAAAGTGTTGTATGAACGAATCGTAAAAGAGATGAAAGAACGGAATGTAAGTTCACAGATCGTCAGCCCGCCGATCATCATTTCTCTGAATCTGGAAGAACAGGAGAAAATGAAAAAGTATCAGAATATTTTTAAAACCCTTGGGTTTGAGATTGAATCCTTTGGAGGAAGGGAATACAGTATCCGGGCAGTGCCGCAGAATCTGTTCGGAATGACAGAACAGGGATTTTTTATTGAAGTACTGGATCATCTGGAGGAGGATCCATCCTCAAAAACGCTGGATGTCCTTTCGGATCGGATGGCGACCATGGCGTGTAAGGCAGCGGTGAAGGGAAATCAGAAGTTATCGCTTCGGGAGACAGAAGCACTGATCGATGAACTGTTGCAGTTGGAGAATCCGTATAACTGTCCCCATGGCCGACCGACCATTATTTCCATGACCAAATACGAACTGGAAAAGAAATTTAAGCGGATTGTGTAGGTGAACAGAGTGAAGAAACCTTTGATTATATTAACAGGTCCTACTGCAGTAGGAAAAACAAGCCTTTCCATTGCACTGGCAAAAGCGGTGAACGGGGAAATTATCTCCGCGGATTCCATGCAGGTCTATCGTCATATGGATATCGGTTCCGCAAAGATCCGGCCGGAGGAGATGCAGGGAGTCCCCCATCATCTGGTGGACTGTCTGGAGCCGGATGAAGAATTTAATGTGGTACGGTTTCAACAGATGGCAAAAGAAGCCATGAAAGGAATCTATGACCGCGGGCGGATTCCTGTACTGGTGGGCGGTACCGGATTCTATATCCAGGCAGTAACCGGAGATATTGATTTCACTGTGCATGGAGAGGATACGACTTATCGGCAGATGCTGGAAGAAAAAGCAAAGACTGAGGGAGCGCAGGCGCTTCATGAGATGCTTGCTGCTGTGGATCCTGCATCTGCGGCGGCGATTCATGCAAACAATGTAAAACGGGTGATCCGTGCACTGGAATATTACCGGCAGACGGGAAAGCCGATTTCTCAGCATAATGAGGAGCAGCGCCAGAAAGAGTCCCCATATAATCTGGCGTATTTTGTGTTAAACGATGAAAGAACCCGTTTGTATGAACGAATCGATGCCAGAATTGACCAGATGCTTGCCGATGGACTGATCGATGAAGTGAAAACACTGAAAAAAATGGGCTATCATAAAGGAATGGTGTCCATGCAGGGACTGGGATATAAAGAAATTCTTTCTTATCTGGATGGTACCTGGTCGCTGGAAGAAGCGATTTATGTATTAAAACGGGATACCAGACATTTTGCCAAGCGGCAGATCACCTGGTTTAAGAGAGAACGTCAGGTGGAATGGTTTGACAAGCAGGATTTTGGGTATGATGCACAGGTGATTCTGGATGCCATGCTTGCTTCATTAAGAGAGAAAAAAATAATCAGGTGAGCGTGGAAAATTTCAAATAAATTATAAGATATGCATGAAAGGAAAAACAGAAAATTATGGATACGGCAATAACAAAAGAAATGTACAAAGAAATGGGAATTGATGGGAAAGTCTATTCTTTCGGACAGGAAATTGCTGAGAGTCTGAAACAACGATTTGAGGAGATCGATCGTGTGGCAGAGTATAATCAGTTGAAGGTGGTTCATGCCATGCAGCAGTGTCGTGCCAGTGAAGCCTGCCTGTATGCTTCCAGCGGTTACGGATATAACGATGTGGGAAGAGATACCCTCGAGGAGATTTACGCGGCTACATTCCATACAGAATCCGCTCTGGTACGTCCACAGATTGCCTGCGGAACCCATGCGCTTGCTGTTGCACTGGCAGGTAACCTGCGTCCGGGAGATGAACTTCTCTCTCCGGTAGGAAAGCCATATGATACTTTGGAAGAAGTGATCGGTATCCGGCCATCAAACGGTTCTCTGGCGGAATACGGGGTTTCCTATCGGCAGGTGGATCTGCTGGAAGATGGTTCTTTTGATTTTGAAAATATCAGAAAAGCGATCAATGAGAAAACAAAACTGGTAACTATCCAGCGTTCCAAGGGGTACCAGACCAGACCTACACTTTCTGTAGCAAGGATCGGACAGCTGATTGATTTTATAAAAGAGATCAAACAGGATGTGATCTGCATGGTGGATAACTGTTATGGTGAGTTTGTAGAAACGATAGAGCCTACAGATGTGGGAGCAGATCTGATAGTAGGTTCTCTGATCAAGAATCCAGGTGGCGGACTGGCTCCGATCGGTGGTTATATTGCAGGAAAGAAAGAATATGTAGACAACGCAGCATACCGCCTGACTTCTCCGGGACTTGGAAAAGAGGTAGGGGCAACACTGGGCGTAAATCAGTCTTTCTATCAGGGATTTTTCCTTGCACCAACAGTTACGGCAGCGGCTCTGAAAGGTGCGATTTTTGCAGCCAACGTGTATGAACGTCTTGGCTTTGCAGTAGTTCCGAACAGTACGGAGAGCCGCCACGATATCATTCAGGCAGTTACCTTCGGAGCACCGGAAAAAGTAATTGCTTTTTGTAAAGGCATCCAGGCAGCAGCGCCGATCGACAGCTATGTGGATCCTGAACCCTGGGCGATGCCGGGATATGACAGCGATGTGATCATGGCAGCAGGTGCATTCGTACAGGGTTCATCTATTGAACTGAGTGCGGACGGACCGATCAAGCCTCCGTATGCGGTATATTTTCAGGGCGGACTGACCTGGCAGCATGCAAAACTTGGTATTATGATGAGCCTGCAGAAACTATATGAAAAAGGACTGGTAGAACTTCCATGAAAAGAGTTGTGATCATAGGCGGTGGGGCTTCCGGAATGATGGCAGCGATCCAGGCCGCCCGGGCGGGAGCCGCGGTTACGCTCTTAGAACACAATGAGAAACCCGGGAAAAAGATTCTTGCAACAGGAAACGGACGATGTAATCTGACAAATCTTGTACAGGAACCTTCCCGATATCGGAGCAGCCAGCCGGATTTCCCATGGAAAATCATTACACAGTATCCATTAGAAGATACACTGGCATTCTTTTCGGAACTTGGGATCTATATAAAAGACCGGGGTGGCTGGGTATATCCGTACAGCGATCAGGCAGCAGGCGTTGCACAGGTTCTTGAGATGGAAGCAAGATATCAGAAAGTGAAGATAAAAACTACGGAAGAGGTGACAGATATTCTCCGGGAAGATGACCGGTATCTGGTGAAGACAGCTACCTGGCAGTACCCCTGTGACAGCGTGATCATAGCCTGCGGAAGTCCGGCGTCAAATGTGGAGGGAAGCAGTGCAACAGGTTATGCATTGGCCGAAAAACTGGGACACGCAATAGTGAAACCGTTACCGTCGTTGTGTGGAATCCGTGGAAAAGACAATTATTATGCGAAATGGGCAGGAAGCCGGATGGATGGCCGCATCATTTTGGAAGTGAACGGAAAAATCATCGGACAGGAACAGGGAGAGATTTTATTTACGGAATATGGAATATCCGGAATCAGTGTTTTCCAGCTGAGCCGTTATGCAGTGCGTGGGGCTGCGGAAGGAAAAACAGCTGTTTATCATCTGGATCTGATGCCAAAGCTGACAAAAGAAGAACTCGTACAATATCTGGCAGACAGACAACGGCAGAATGGCACTTATAAGAATCCACAGGAATTATTGATCGGACTGCTTCCGAAGAAGATAATAGATGTTCTGGTAAAGAAAACTTATGAACCGGAAAAGATCGCAGAGAAATTAAAAGACTGGAAGATATCGGTAAAAGGAGCATACGCACTGCGACAGGCACAGATCTGTTCCGGAGGTGTGGATCCGGAAGAACTGACGGATCACTTAGAATCCCGTCTCTATCCGGGAGTTTATTTTGCAGGAGAAGTGATCGATGTGGATGGTCCATGTGGTGGATATAATCTACAGTGGGCATGGTCGAGCGGAGCAGTTGCCGGAAAAGCTGCGGCCAGGGAAGGGAAAATATTATGATTCGTATTTCACAGTTAAAATTGCCGGTGGATCATACTCCGGATGCACTGGAGAAGAAAATCTGTCAGCAGTTAAAGATAAAAAAAGAAGAGCTTTCTTCCTGGAAGATTGTACGCCGATCCCTGGATGCACGGAAAAAGCCGGATTTGAAATTTGTTTATGTGGTTGATGTGGATACCCCAAAGGAACGGAAAATCCTTCATCGCATGCAAAAGATTAACGATAAAAATGTTATGTTAACAAACAAAACGGAATATCAATTTCCTGCAGGAGGAACTGAGAAACTAAAACAGCCGCCGGTTGTCATCGGAAGTGGTCCGGCAGGATTGTTTTGCGCATGGGCACTCGCAAAAGCAGGACTTCGACCGGTTGTTTATGAGCGTGGAGAGAAAGCATCAGAACGAAAGAAAACGGTTGATCAGTACTGGAAAGACGGTATTTTGGACCCGAACAGCAATGTGCAGTTCGGTGAAGGGGGTGCCGGTACATTTTCGGATGGCAAATTGAATACTCTGGTAAAGGATCCGGTGGGAAGACATAGAAAAGTATTGGAGATTTTTGTTCAGGGAGGCGCACCGGACAACATTTTATATGAACAGAAACCCCATCTTGGTACGGATCAGCTGATTGGTATCGTCACATCGTTGCGGGAACAGATTGAACAGATGGGAGGGAGATTCTGTTTTACAAAACAGGTAACAGATCTGGATATCTGCGATGGAAAGATCTGTCGGATCCAGCTGAACCGGAATGAGTGGATAGAAACACAGGTCTGTATTGCGGCTGTCGGACACAGTGCCAGAGATACCTTTTCTATGTTAAAAAGACATGGGATCTATATGGAAGCAAAATCGTTTGCGGTAGGTGTGCGTATCGAACATCCGCAGAAGATGATCAATCTGAGCCAATATGGACAACCGAAAGTAAAAGAACTTGGTGCTGCCAGCTATAAATTGACACATCAGCTGGAAAACGGAAGAGGAATCTATTCGTTCTGCATGTGCCCGGGTGGTTATGTAGTGGATGCTTCTTCTGAAAAAGGTTATCTTGCGGTCAACGGTATGAGTTATCAGGCACGGGACAGCCGGAATGCAAATAGTGCTATGATCGTAACGGTTTCACCGCAGGATTATGTGACGTATGGAATGGAGTATCTGCAGCGGATGGGAGAAGATGCTCTTGCGGCTGAACTGGATCAGAATCCACTGGCGGGAATATTCTTTCAGCGGTATCTGGAGCAGAAAGCTTATCAGCTTCATGAAGGCAGGATTCCCGTACAGACCTATGGTGATTTTCATGAAAGAAAAGAGACAAAAGCTTTTGGTGAAGTTGAACCATGCATCCGTGGAAGATATGCTATGAGTAATCTGCGTGAGATCTTCCCGGATTTTCTGGCAGAATCGCTGGATCTTGGAATCGCTGCCTGTGGAAGAAAGATTCATGGATTTGACCGACCGGATGCAATCCTTTCCGGTGTGGAGAGCAGAACCTCTTCTCCGGTCCGGATCTCTCGAAACGAGCAGATGGAAAGTAATGTCCGGGGGTTTTATCCCTGTGGAGAAGGTGCCGGCTATGCCGGTGGGATTACTTCAGCTGCAATGGACGGTCTGCGGGTGGCCGAGGCTGTCTGTAAAAAATATTGCTTATAAATCAGGAATCTTGAATTCACAGAAAATTTATGATAAGATAAATCAAAGTCTGGCAAACAGACTTTCGCTCTCAGCCTGAAGAGATCCTGGCAAGGAGAGCTATTTATGAAATATTCACAACGTATTCAGGAACTTCCGCCGGACGAACGCCCATATGAAAAATGTCTTCATTCCGGACCGGAGAAGCTGACAGACAGCGAACTTCTGGCTGTTGTTCTACGATCCGGTACCCGTGGAAGCTCCTCTGTACAACTGGCCGATGAGGTTTTGCATCTTGGACAAAATGAACAGGGTCTGCTTGGAATCTATCATCTTTCCATGGAAGATCTGATGCAGATTCGGGGAATCGGCCAGGTAAAAGCCGTACAGATCAAATGTATTGGAGAACTATCCAAGCGGATTGCAACCAGAGAAGCCGGAAAACTTCTGGATTTTCACAGTCCGGACACAATTGCAGCGTATTATATGGAACGGATGCGGCACGAAGAGCAGGAGCAGATGATTTGTACGATGTTAAATACAAAAAATCAGTTTTTAGGTGACGAAGTGATCTCGAGAGGAACAGTTAATTCTTCTCTGGTATCGCCAAGAGATCTCATCCTTGCGGCCTTTCGTCACCGGGCTGTCTATATGATCCTGGTGCATAATCATCCCAGCGGTAATCCGGAACCAAGCAAAGACGATCTTCTTTTTACAAAAAGAGTATGGGAAGCCGGAGCACTGGTAGATATTCCACTTCTGGATCATATTGTGATAGGGGATCAGCAGTATTTCAGCTTTCGACAGGAGGGGTTGCTTTCCTGACAGAGATATTGCCGGAATATAGCGGTTCGGTGAAAGCGGTGAACCGTTATGTTGGGATATGCAAAACAGAAGGGATATGCATTTATGTTTAAAAACCATGTATATGGAATTGACCTGGGCAGTAATATGATCAAGATTTACTCTCAGAACAGTAATGAAATCTTAAAAGAGAAAAATATGATTGCCATTCGCAACAAAGATACTGTACTTGCCGTTGGAGATGAAGCATATGAAATATACGAAAAGAATCCGACAAATGTAAAGGTATCTTCTCCGATGCTCAATGGTATGATCGCAAACATCAGTCACCTGGAGATCATGCTTCAACTGCTGCTGGACAAGACCGGACGCAGCGTTGGGCGGCACCCGGTGATTTATTTTGCTGTTCCGGTAGATATGACAGAGATAGAAAAGCGTGCATATTACAGTATCGCCCATACCGGACAGCTCAGACAAAGTAAGGTACTTCTGGTGGAACGTCCGATTGCAGATGCACTGGCGCTTGGCATTCCGATCATGCGTACCAAGGGATCCATGATCGTAAACATTGGAGCAGCTACAACAGAGATTTCTGTTATTGCAGATACCCGTGTGATCATCAGTAAGGTGATACCCGTAGGCGGTGATCGTCTGACACAGGATATCCTGACAACGATCCGCAGAAAGCTTAATTTTTCTATCAGTGAACGTACAGCCGGAAGATTGAAAGTATCTCTTGCAAATCTGGAAAAAGATACGAAGGATGCGAGAAAAATCATCGGTATTGACTGTGTGAGCGGTTTGCCGAGAGAACGCGTGATTACTTCTCCGGCAGTAAATGAGGCGATCACTCCGGCAATTTGTGAGATCATCACAGAGATTCGGGCTTTTCTGGAGCGTATTCCACCGCAGATACATAAAGTGATCTTATCAGAAGGGATCTACCTTACCGGTGGCAGTACACATCTGCCATATATTGACAGGGTTCTGTCCAGGCAGATCGGCTGCCCGATCCTGCTGTCACATTATTATGAACTGTGTACGATCTATGGGCTGAGAGAAATTATCACCCACGATGCACTTCATCACTGGGCTTTCACTCCCAAAAAACAGAAATAAGGAGCTGTCATGAAAAAAAAGAACCAATATAAAATGAAAACAAAACATCTGATAACTATGATGACAATCCTGTGTCTCGGACTGATCGTCCTGTCCCTTTCAACCAGTTTTTCTTTTGCACCGGTGCGTAATGTCCTGGGTTATGTGATTGTTCCTTTTCAGAATGGGATTAATGAAGTGGGAAACTGGATGACGGATCAGAAAAACGGATTCCAGAGTATGAAAAAGCTGTCTGCGGAGAATGAAAAACTTCAGAAACAGGTGGATGAACTTCAGGCTAAAAACACTACACTGTCTCAGGACCAGGAAGAACTGGATCGTCTGAGAACATTGTATAACCTGGACACAGACTATTCGGAGTTTGAGAAAGTCGCTGCGCAGGTGATCGGAAAAGATACCGGTAACTGGTACAGCACGTTCTTGATCAACCGGGGAAGTTCAGATGGTATTGCGGTAGATATGAATGTTATCGCGGATGGTGGTCTGGTAGGAATCGTTACGGAAACGGGGGCACATTGGGCTACGGTTCGTTCGATCATTGATGACAGCAGTAATGTCAGCGCAACTGTCACATCCATTTCTCAGAACTGTATGGTAACGGGAGATCTGCAGATGATGGACGACGGTAAGATCCGTTTTATTCAGCTGACAGATAAAGAGGATCAGGTACAGGAGGGAGATAAAATCGTAACCTCTTCTGTCAGTAACAAATTTTTAAAAGGAATTTTGATCGGTTATATCAGTGAGGTTTCTACAGACGCCAATAAACTGACCAAAAGCGGTACGATCATTCCGGCAGTGGATTTTAATGATATTCAGGAAGTCCTGGTTATCAAGGAACTGAAGCAGCAGAAGACAGAGGATGTGACTTCGGAGGAATCACAGACACCAGATGACAGCACAACTCCGACACCGGATCCGACGCAGGATGCACAGGAGGATGAGAAACAATGAGAAGAAAGCTGATTCTGGCGGTATTGATTCTGCTGGCATTTGTCTTACAGGGAACCGTGTTCCAGACGCTGTCCATTGCTTCCATCGTTCCCAATCTGCTTTTGATCCTCACAGTATCGTTTGGATTTATGAGAGGAAAAAAGGAAGGAATGTTCGTAGGATTTTTCTGCGGTCTCCTGATTGATATTTTTTATGGAAGTATGATTGGCTTTTATGCCCTTATTTACATGTATATTGGATTTTGCAATGGCTTTCTGTATAAAATCTTTTTTGATGAAGATGTAAAAGTGCCAATGGTACTGGTTGCCGGCAGTGATATCGCATATGGAGTACTTGTATACGGATTGCAGTTTATGCTCCGTGGTCGGCTGGATTTTTTCAGCTATCTGCAGCATATTATTCTTCCGGAGATGGTATATACAGTACTGCTTACGGCAGTTTTATACCGACCGCTCTATCGATTAAACCGCTGGCTTACGGAAAATGAATGGGAGGGACCCAAGTTACCTTGATGAGACGACAAAAAAAAAGACATAAAAAATTTATTATTCCACGGACTACAGTGCTGATTTTTATTTTCGCAGCTCTGAGTATGGTATTGATTCACCGCCTGTTTTCTCTGCAGATCATCCATGGACAGGAATATGCGGACAACTTCAGTATTATGACGACAAAAACGAGAACACTGAAAAGCACCCGAGGAAATATCTACGATCGAAACGGTCAGGTGCTTGCTTCCAACGAACTGTCCTATTCGATCACACTGGAAGACAGTGGTGACTATGCAAATAATACAGAAAAAAACCGCAGTCTGAATGGAGAAATCTACAAGATTATCCAGATTATCGAAAGCAACGGAGATTCTATCAGCAGTGATTTCCGTATTAGTGTCGACAGTTCCGGAAACTACAGTTATGATGTGGAAGGTACGACACTGTCACGTTTTAAAGCGGATGTGTATGGACACAGTTATATTGACGATCTGACAACAGAGGAGGCAAATGCTTCCGCTCAGCAGATGGTAGAAGATATGCTGAAACGATATGAAATTCCATATGATCACAGTGACTATAAGGCTTCGGAACTGAAAAAAGCGCAGGAAGCCGGTCTTCCGGAGCAGCTGACAAAAGAAGAGACACTGAAGATTATATCGGTAAGATATGCACTTTCCACAACCAGTTTCCGAAAATATATTCCGGTAACGATCGCAACCGATGCTTCTGAAAATACGGTAGCTGCGATCCAGGAAAACAAGAGTCTGCTGGAAGGTGTGGATGTGCAGGAAGATTCCGTGCGTGTCTATACCGACAGTATTTATTTTGCACCGCTTCTTGGATATACCGGAAAGATTTCTTCGGATGAACTTGCAGATTTGCGGACAGAGAATCCGGATGCAGGTTACAGTACTACTTCTATTGTAGGGAAATCCGGTCTGGAGAAGGTTATGGAGTCGACGCTTCAGGGAAAAGACGGATCGGAAAAAGTATATGTAGATTATTACGGAAAAGTGTTACAGATCGGTGAAGATTCCAAAGAAGATCCGGTACAGGGCAATAATGTATATCTTACTATCGATAAAGATCTGCAGATTGCCTGCTACAAGGTGCTTGAACAGAAGATTGCCGGTGTGCTGGTAGCCAATATCCAGAACATCAAGACTTTCAAAGCAGATGAAAATACCGATGCATCCACGATCCCGATCCCAATCTATGATGTGTATTATGCGCTGTTAAATAATTCCGTAATCGATATCGATCATTTTACGGCAGCAGACGCCTCTGAGACTGAGCAGAAGATTGCGGCAGCACTGGAACGGAAGCAGGAAGAAATCTTCCAGAAAGTGGACGAACAGCTGACCGGAAGTGATACAAAACCATATAAAGACCTCAGCGAGGAGATGAAGGGATATGTCAGCTATATTGTCAATGATCTGCTGATGGACAAAACAGGTATTCTTTCTGAGACATCCATCGATAAGAATGATGAGATGTACAAGGCATGGACGAAAGATGAGACAATTTCTCTTCAGGAATATCTTACCTATGCGGCAAGCCAGAACTGGATCGATATTTCCAAGTTTTCAGATAAAAACACATATCTGGATTCCACAGAAGTATACCAGGAACTATCTGCATATATTTCAGATTATCTGTCTACGGATCAGGACTTCAGTAAGATGTTATACAAATATCTGCTTCTGGACGATGAAATTACAGGAAAGCAGCTGTGTACAGTACTGTATGAACAGGGAGTCCTTTCCACCGATGATGAGGACTATCAGAACTTCAAAGCCGGAAATCTTTCTGCGATGGATCTGATGCTTCATAAGATCAGTTCTCTGGAAATCACACCGGCGCAGCTGGCGCTGGATCCTTGTTCCGGTTCTGTTGTTATCACAGATCCGTCCACCGGAGAGACACTGGCATGTGTATCTTATCCGGGATATGATAATAATCGTCTTGCTAACAATATGGATACAGATTATTACAGAAAACTGAATAAAGATTTGTCTACACCATTTTATAATAAGGCGACACAGGAACGTACGGCACCAGGTTCTACATTTAAACCGGTAACAGCGGTTGCCGGTCTGTCAGAAGGAGTTATTACAGATAATGACTACATTTACTGTGGCGGCCGATTTGATAAACTGCAGGGAGCACCACTGAACTGCTGGTTGCTGAGCGGACATGGTGCACTTTCTATCAGGGATGGTATTGCCAATTCCTGTAACGTATTTTTCAGTGAAACCGCTTATCGTCTTGGACAGAATGCAGAAGGAACATTTAATGATAATACAGCGATGCAGCAGCTGATTAAGTATGCGAATCTGCTTGGGCTGGATAAAAAGTCCGGGCTGGAGATTTCTGAAGCATCGCCACAGGTTTCCAACGAACTGCCAATCCCGTCCGCTATCGGACAGGGTACTCACAGTTATACCACGTCTCAGCTTGCCAGGTATGCAACGGTTCTGGCGAGCAGTGGTAATGTATATAATCTTTCACTGTTAGATAAATCAACAGATTCCGATGGAAATCTGATTGAAGATTATACTCCGGAAATGATTGATCATGTGGAACTGAGTCAGGGGATCTGGGATGATGTCCATGTCGGTATGGAAGGCGTTATCACCAAATCTAACTGGGGTATTTTCCAGGATCTGAACGTTACACTTGCAGGTAAAACCGGTACAGCACAGCAGAGTAAAAACCGTGCAAACCACAGTTTATTTATCGGTTATGCACCGGCAGATAAACCACAGATTGCGTGGGCAATCCGTATTGCAAACGGTTATGCGTCAACAAACTCCGAACTGGTGGCAAAGGATATTCTGAACTATTACTTCGGACTGAAAGATGAAACAGAAATTCTTACCGGACAGGCAAGTACAGCCAGCAATTCCAACGCAGGTACAGACTGATCGAGATGCAAAAGACAGACAATATGAACAAATATCAGGAGGATTGGATATGAGTGAAGTAATTGTTGTTACATCCGGGAAAGGCGGGGTCGGTAAGACGACAACTGCTGCTAATATCGGTACCGGACTTGCGGCACTGGATAAAAAAGTAGTTCTGGTAGATACAGATATCGGCCTTCGAAATCTGGATGTGGTACTGGGACTCGAAAACCGAATTGTGTATAATCTGGTAGATGTCATCGAAGGAAACTGCCGATTAAAACAGGCGCTGATCAGGGATAAACGGTATGCCAATCTGTTTTTGCTTCCATCTGCACAGACCAGAGATAAAACCTCTGTTACACCGGAGCAGATGAAAAAATTATGTGAGGAACTGAAAAAACAGTTTGATTACATCCTGCTGGACTGTCCGGCAGGAATTGAGCAGGGATTTCGGAATGCCATCGCCGGAGCTACCAAAGCTCTGGTAGTGACAACACCGGAGGTTTCAGCGATTCGTGATGCGGATCGGATCATTGGTCTTCTGGAAGCGGAGGATCTGAGAGATATCCGTCTGATTATTAATCGCCTCCGCATGGATATGGTAAAACGGGGAGATATGATGTCCGTGGAGGATGTGTCGGATATTCTGGCAGTACCTCTGATCGGCATCCTCCCTGATGACGAACAGGTTGTAATTGCTACGAATCAGGGAGAACCTCTGGCAGGCAAGCCAGGTCTGTGCGGACAGGCTTATCTCAATATCTGTCATCGGCTTCTTGGTGAAGAAGTCCCCTTCCAGGATCTCGATGTGAAAAAAGGAATTTTGGGACGATTGTTTGGCAGATAGGAGGGAAGCAATGAGTATCTTCGGCAAAAAACGGAAAGCCTCTGGCACCATTGCAAAAGACAGACTCAAACTGCT
>ERZ507086.824-NODE-824-length-14237-cov-7.271682_pt1 | contig 14237 bp, 6 predicted proteins | sample MGYA00512292_ERZ507086 | MGnify/ENA metagenome assembly ERZ507086
ACTACAAACGAAACGACTTCCACAACAAAGGAAACAACTGCCACTACCAAGGCAACAACTGCCACCAGCGGAACGACTTCTGCGACCAAGGCAACAACTGCCACCAGCGGAACGACTTCTGCGACCAAGGCAACGACTGCCACCAGCGGAACGACTTCTGCGACCAAGGCAACGACTGTTACCAGCGGAACAACCGCGACAACTAAGGCAACTGCTACCACAAACGAAACGACGGCAACAATTGAAGAAACTACTACCACAAACGAAACAACCGCAACAATCGAAGAAACTACTACAAACGAAACGACTGTAACAACTGAAGAAACTACTATCACAAACGAAACGACTGTAACAACCGAGGCAAGCACTGTTACCACAAACGAAACAACTGCAACAACTGAGGGAACTACTACTACAAACGGAACAACTACAACAACCGAAGAAACTACTACCACAAGCGAAACAAGTGCAACAACTGGGGAAACTACTACAAACGAAACAACTGTAGCAACCAAGGCAAGCACTGTTACCACAAATGAAACAATTGCCACTACCGAAGAAACTACTACCACAAATGGAACAGCTGCTACAAGTGGAACGACTTCTGCCACAAAGGCAACGACTGCTACCAGCGGAACGACTTCCGCAATTCAAACAACCACAACGACAAAGGAAAGCACTACCGCAAGTGAAACAACTATGACCACCAGTGTTTCCAACACAGAATCCACTGCCGCAACATCGGCAACCACGATCACAACAGCAACTACCACAAGCGTAACCAACATTGCAGACGAAGATCTTTGCAGCTGGGCACTCAACGATTATCTGAAAAAAACGGGAGTGATTGCCGTAAATGCAGAAATCACTGCACGTTCAGAGGAAGCTTGCGAGATTACGCTGACCGACGAAAACGGCAATGTGCTGGACATTTACACCGTTGACCCGAAAACCGGCACCGGTACAGATTCTTCCAACGCAGAAGTCAACCTGCCTCAGACCGGAAACAATTCCATGACAAACTGGCTCCTGTGCGTGGGTGCGGCACTGTTCATAGCATTCGGATTCGGTGCGGTGAAGGCATCTGGCATCTTCAAACGGAAAGAGGATGAGTAAGACCAAAAAGTAGTGGGCGATCCTGTGTTATAAAAATCGATACCAAGATTGCAAAGGGTTAGAAAACAGAATCGACAGACTGTAATAAGAAAGCACCGGATCGTCCTAATCGACAGGAAGATCCGGTGCTTTCTGTATATGAAAAAGTTGCTTTTTCCCTCCGCAGTGGGAGCCTCTGGATTTTTCTGTTCTTATTTTCCGCTTTCTGCAAGTTTTCGCCCGTGATCAGGGCATGAAAAAGCACCTCGTGAGAGATGCTTTGAAAATATTTTTGCTATGCCATTGTTACTTGCTCATACCTTTTCGACAGACACGATGCCCGGCATTTCGATCATAACATAGCGGTCGTCGACATCAAGTTCCAACTCGTCTTTTTTGATTCAGTGTCAAGTTCATCTTCAAATCCAGTGATGACACCAATAAAAGACTGTGCATCAGCAGGTGTGATTTTCACTTTTGTTTCAAAATCGAGATATTGTTCGTCATTTGTATTAATCATAATTTTAATCTGTTCAATCGGGATACCTATCTGGCGCAGTGAAAGAATTTTTTGCACTGTGACAAGCTGTGAGGACAGATAATATCTGTATCCGCTTTTAGAATCCGTATAAGCAGGCTTTAAAAGTCCTTCTTTATCATAGAACCTCAGAGCTGCAATTGTGGTTTTTGTTAATTTGGAAAATGTTCCTATACTATACATTGAATTTCCTTTCGATAATATCTAAGCAGTATTTCACAAATACCACCTGATGATTCTACATATTATATGCCCTGAATTTCTTGACATACTTTGTAATTTTCTTATCCAATTTTGCAAGTATAGCGGAAGTAGTACTCTCGATCCATAAGCCAAAGCGGAAACCCAATGGGATCACCAAAGCTGACCGGGAAGCTCGCAAATCCGATGATCTGAGGAAGATGCCACAATAATGCAATACGAAAGTATATGGGCAAGAATAAAGGAGGAATTGTTTTATAACAGAGGCAGCTGCTTAACTTCAAAACCCTTGCGTTTAATGTGTCAAGTGTTATTGACAATTTCATTTTTTGATTTTCAAATTAATCTGCTCCTTTCAGAACAGCCGTATTTATCAAGATGCAAATGGATAAATACGGCTGTTATTTTTGTTTTATCAATCGGTTGCCTTAAAAACGGCTCTTACAAAATTATACATATGTGCACGGATACAATTGCCTCCATGATAACCGCCTTTCACATAATGCCAGATGTGAGGTACGCCGTTGTTGTTAAGGATATCATTATATCTGGACGGTGTAGAATAGACCACTGTATCGTTTGAACCAGCTGTCAGGAGCAGCAAATATGGTGATTCATCGGTATATTGAAAGTCTGATTTTGCAATCAGTCCCGGAGAAACCCCTGGTGCAGGACAAACTGCACCCACATAACCGAACAGGTCGGGACGCTTCATTGAGATATAAAGTGATTCTCTTCCTCCCATAGAAAATCCCATAATGGCTGTGTTATCTTTTCCTGTTTTAACAGAATAATGCGACTCGATGTACGGCATTAAATCGTTAGTCAACTCGTTAATAAAGTTGTCATAGGCTGTATTGTTTGCCTCGTTCATGCCACTGCATGAATCCTGTGTTTCGCTTGCATAAATATACGGAAACACAACAATCATATCCTTTGCTTCTCCCGAAGCAATGGCGTTACCGATAATCTGACGCAGACGCATACTTTTATCAGTTTCATCAATCAGTGTATCCTCTGTCTGCCAGTAACCATGCATTGCATATAAAACAGGATATTGCTTACTCTCAGAGTAATTTGCCGGAAGCAGTATATTGAAACAGCGTGTCCTTTTACAGGTTGTCGAATAATAGCTTACTTTTTGGATTGTTCCATATGTTACGCCTGATTTTTCTTCCCGTTCCTCCGCCGGTTCTGTTTCCAGAATATTGGCACTTACCAGTGCAGTATATTCTTTCATAGAAACGGTAGATTTTATTGGTTGTCCTGCTTTTCTGCAATTGGAAATTCCGTGATTTTTGCAAAAAGAAAGTCCTGAATCAGTTTGAGATCTGTAACGTCGACGGTTCCACTTTGATCCACATCTGCGGCGATCTCATATCTTTTGCTGTCAAAACCGTATGATACTCCATGTTTTGCAAGACATAAATCAATTGCATTAATGACATTATCAGAATTTAAATCTCCTAATATAATGTCTTTTGACACACCTGCACCAAGTATTCCGATGCCATCTGCTGCACCAATGGCTTCATCTATATAAAAATTATTGGTGGTGTTTGCAGTTTCTACATAGAGCTGCATATTCGATGCCCCCGCCGGTATCTGATAATTTGTGTTTGCAAGCTGAATCCATTCACCCTTGATACCTGTTCCTTCTGCAATTGTGTTATATTGTGTATCACCGTTTGCGTCGATGTACTGAAGCTTCAGATAAAATTTATCCGTCGCCGTACCGTCAAAATATGTCACATTGACACTGAAGCTGTATTCATTTCCCGGTAGAAAGACTCTGGGATTCAGTGCCTTGTATGCACCATTCCATGCAGCGGTTCGATTCTGTATAAGCAGTGCCTCACTTCCTACATAGGCGGTTCTGCCGCTTGTCTGAATGCTTGCGGAGCCTCTTGCCTGCCATGAACAGATATCTCCCTCAAAGCCGTCGGCAAAATACCAACCGTATTCATTCGGTTTTATCACAGTCGATGCATTCCAGTCGGCACGCTCATAGTCAAAGTAATCAATATCCGCATAACCGCCTGTCGTTTTTGTTGCATAGCTGTAAATGCCGCTGCGGTAACCAGTAAACAGGGTCAGACTGTATACCATACTCAACTCCTCGCCGATTTTTTTCCAGTCTGCACCATTATAGGAATAATAGAAATTCGCTTTATCAATATTATAGGAACTGTTTCCGGTAGAATCCACCGTATTGAACAGAAAATCAACTTTGAGATAAATCTCATTTCCGCTGAGATTCGTCTGCTCTATGATGTTGTTATAGCTATCACCAACAGTGGCACTGTCGGAATAACCGCCATTATTTGCCATATAGATTTTCTTTGTTCCGTCATCTGATACATAAACGCCTACATTGCCATATTTAAACTGAAAAGCTGAAAGGCCTGCGTAATCACCTGCTTTCATTCCAGAAGTATCCAGCTTTATCACGCTGCTACAGGAAGGCCCTTCCGCACGCTGTGTTAAAGTGTTTTTTGCATCCAACAGATTGGTTGCAAGGGTATTGTTTTTTAATCTGAGATAGCCAGGGCGTTCTGTCACCGACCATGCAGTATTATCAGGATTGTGATTCCACTGCCATTCGAGATCAAGCTTGTTGGAGCTGTATGTGAAATCATCGTCTTTTGTAAGTTGAGTGCCGGCATAATCACTATCAATTTCAAGTGTCAGGGGTACTTCGCCGTTTACGCCCATCATCGGCCAGTTATTTTCCCATGTCACTGGAACAAGCACAGGGATTCGTCCTACACTGCCGTGATCCTGAAACAGAAGTCCGTACCACTTTCCATCAGGCGTATCTACAATACCGCCCTGTGCAACACCACTGCCATAAGTGCCAAGTCCGGAATTCAGAATCGTTTTTCCCTCATATGTGCCAAGCAGTTCCTTACTTCGATAACAAAGCTCTATACGTTTGCTGTTTGAAGGCCATGCAATAACAAAAATGTAATAATATCCATTTATTTTCTGGATATGCCAGCCCTCTCCGGCAAGATTGTCCAGTCCTGTGGAAAACAATGTCTGTTCCACACCGTCTTTCTTAAAGCCTGTCATATCTGAATTGAATTCCTTGATTTTTGCTGTACCACCTGCACCGTATACCAGATAATTCCGTCCGTCATCATCAAACAGAATGGAAGCATCATGATACATTCCGTTTATCTCGCTGCGTGTCCACGTTCCGTTTTCAATGTCCGAAGTCTTGTATATATAGGATTTTCCAGTGCCATAACTTCCAAAAAATACATAGAAGTTACCGTCATGGTATCTAAGACTTGCCGCCCACTGTCCATGCGAATAATCATTTTCACCATTTTTGAGAGTCTGCTTATCACCATCAGCGTAAGTGTCATAGACGTAATTGCATATCTCCCATGAAACCAAATCTTTTGATTTCATGATCGGGGCACCCGGACTGAAATACATTGTGGTGCTTACCATATAGTAGGTATCATCCACACGAATAATGTCCTCGTCAGGAACATCTGCCCATATAATCGGGTTCGATATGGTTGTTGTCTGTGCAGCGTCTGCTGTTGTCAGCTCAGATGATTGAAACGGTAAAGCTGATGCCAAAAGTACCACAGAAACAGTGGAAGCCAATATTCTCAGTATGAACTTACTTTTCATTTTCATTGCGATTCCTCCTCAAGATTTTTATTGTTCAAGCAGCATCCGCTTCAGCAGATGCAAATCAAATACATTTATAATATTATCTTCGCATAAATCCGCAGCTTTCCAGTCGGTAAGCTCTGCATCGGGTACAGCAAGAAGCCATTTCTGAAGCAGTATAGCATCGATAACACTCAGTGCACCATCTGCATTGACATCTCCTTCTATTTCTTTCACCGGCTCCAGAATGAACTTCTGCCCATTTCCGCCCCAATATTCCCATTGGCAGATATTCGCACCATCCTCTTTACTGATGTTATATACATCAAGACAGCTTTTATTGTTCGAAGCGGCTGTCAGAAGTGCATATGTCCCATCAGTATTTCGGCACAGTGTGTATTTTTGAGATGTATCTCCTTTGTGCTTTTGAAGTAAAATATTTGTGCCATTTGTATCAGCACTTTTTTCTACGGTAAGAGCCCTTCCGTCCAATGTAGTTATGTAAAAAGTGTCGTCATCATTTTTTGTGAATGTCCAGACAGTTCCATTGCTCTGGACAGCGTTCCCGTTTTTTTCGAAATAAAAAGTTCACTGTTTACATTCTTTATTCTGTATCTGCCGTTTTCAATTACTGCCCCCTTTGGATTTAAAATCTCATTATTCTGCGGATAAATATTCCGGAATACCTGAAGAGATTTCAAAGAATTTCCCTCAAAATCAAACAAAGCCTGATTGTCATAAGAAGACCCACCTGCACTTGTCACCGATGCATCATACTCTGCGGCATAATCCGTAGCCCAACCGCTGCCGTATTTTTTCCACAGACTGCTTTGCTCCTCCCATGAAATGCCGTTTACTCCAAGCCATGCCGGTTCCCAGTAGAAAACGCCGATTCCCTTTTCTCCCACATTTGCTACCGCTTGGAAAACATCTGTCAGACACTGTGCCTGCCCTTCCACAGAGATGTCATACCGAAAAACAGCACTGTCTGAATCTTCGGATACTGCATTTCCGAATGTATCACCGTCTTCACTTGTGTAAGGATAAGCTGTTTCAGCAACCATAACATACTTGTTGTATGTATCAGCAATTTCTTTAAGGACAGTCGTCAGATTTTCCGTTGTTCCATGCCAGTATGGGTAATAAGAAGTTGCAAATACATCATAATCCAGATTACATTCGTCCATTACCTGTGCATACCATGCATAAGATCTGGTTGATGGATTTGCAAAATGGTGTGCAATCAGGACAGATCTGTCAAAATCACGGATTGCCTGATCTCCGCTTGCAAACAAATCACATATTTTGTACATGTCCGTTTCACCGCAAAAAAAGCAGTTGGTTTCATTCCCCACCTGAACCATGCCAATATTTCCACCGGCTTCAGAAATGGTTTCCAGTACCCATGCGGTGTATTTATAAATTTCACCCTTTAATGTTTCATGGTCATGCTGTATCCAGTATTTCGGGCGAGTCTGTTTTTCTGGATCTGCCCAGAAATCAGAATACTGAATGTCAACAAGCAGTTTCATGCCATATTTGGCTGCACGTCTCCCAATTTCAGCAGCAGTGTACAAATCGCAATTTCCGCCACCGTAGCTATTTCCCCTGCTGTCATAAGGTTCATTCCAGACACGCACTCGAATATAATTGACACCATGCTCGGAAAGTGTCCGAAAAATATCCTGTTTTCTGCCATATTCATTACAGAATGTGACACCGGCATTCTCCACAGCCAATATAGAGGATATATCAACACCTCGTATCGGTTCACCACCATTTACATTCGTATCAAATTGACTGAAATAAACAGTATCATTTTCAGCAGATACAAGTGGGAACTTTGTGAGATCCATCAGGAGCAGAGCTGTCACAACGGATAGTATTACACATATTTTTTTAAATCTCATAGGATAATCTCCCAAGCATTTCCTTTTATTAGTTATTTTATCAGAACAATATCGTTGCAATTATCAATTATGCTGTTGTCTACTATAACACGGAAAACAGATTCTGTATATCATATTTGTCATGCCTTTTGCACATTCGTCAATGTGATCTTGTATAATAGAACTTGGCACGCAAGCTACAAAGGAATGAAATGGAAAAACTGTATGTTTCGTTGTGCAAAAGCACTATATTAAGGAAACACTGAACAAAAGCACAGTTGAAAAAGCAAATCAATAATTACGACTAAAACAGCAGTATTTTGACTAAAATACTGCTGCTTTTCAACTTTTCAAGCTTCATTTGAAGCCGATTATCTGCAAAAGGGTACACTTATCCCCTTAAATGTTCGTTGTTTTTGATCTCATCCCGTTTCTCAATTCCAATATACCCACTGTCTCCGTATGCAACATGATCGTCCTCCCGCAGTAATTTGTGTGCTTCGGTTATATCGTGTGCATTGGCTGCTGTGACTGTGATTGTATGCATCAAACCACTTCCGGAATCCACGCCAATGTGGCATTTCATCCCGAATTTCCATACATTTCCCTTTTTGGTCTGATACATTTCCGGATCCCGTTTCTTCTCTGCATTTTTGGTTGAACTCGGTGCAGAAATAATGGTTGCATCTACGATCGTACCGCCGTGCATGATATGCCCAGTGGCTTCCATCACACGATTGATCGCCTTGAAAAACACTTTCCCCAGATGGTTTTCTTCCAGCAAATGACGAAATTTCAGAAGTGTTGTTGTATCCGGAGCCTGTTCCTCCATAAAGTCGATATTCATGAATTTCCGGAATGCATAGCTGTCGTAGATTGCATCTTCCACACCCTCGTCAGAGAGATTGAACCAGATCTGCAACAGATACATCCGCAGCATTTTTTCGATTCCTTTTGTTGGTCTGCCACGCTTGCCGTTTGGGTAATATGGGCGTACAAATTCTACCCATTCTTCCCATGGAATAATCTCATTCATGATGTCCAGGAATTCTTCCCGCTTTGTTTTCCGCTTTCTCAGGCTGTACTCATAATCGCTGAATGTCATCTGGCTCATTTGTCTTTTCCTCCTGCTTTTTTGTCTTTTTTCTATTATACCATATTTGCAGCGTAATGAGAAGATTTAATCAGTGTTTCCCTAATACTTCCAGAGCTTTGCAGTAAGAGCGAATTTTTTCGGCGTTTTTGCCGTCATCGGGTGCATTTCAAAAAATTTTGGGTGCATTTTTGCCCACAAAAAAACGTTTACGCAAACAGAAAACCGATTCAGAGGGAAATCTGAGCCGGTTTTTCTGCTTTTGAACACGTTCCAAAGAACGATTACTTTTTGAAATCCACGTTGTTTTTGCTGATTTTTGGGCATAAAAAAGCACCTCTAAATTGTATCAAAATAGAGGTGCAAGTATGGTGGAGGCGATGCTTACAGTGGTAAAATCACTTATTTGCAACCTTTCAAAATGGGAAAAGTCCGAAACTGCGTGGATTTTTCGTTTCTTCACTGAATCGCTTTAACTGGGTTACGATGTTAATGGGTTTCACTTAGTTACGGTCATTCATTAGTTAGGCAAACCAAAAGATCAATCCAGCAATCCTACCACAACCTGTCGCTGTGTTCCGTCATCGGTACAGGTGATGATGGTGATTCTGTCATCGCCGAAATCATCAAGCACCCAGACAGCATCCGGATCGACGATTTTGCTTTCGGCCACAGTGTAATGATACGCCTGCTTTTGCTTGTCATGCAATGTGATTTCCATGCCGATCTCCACATTTTTCAAGTTGTTGAAATATTCCTTGTACAGTGTGCTGCTGTGCCCAGCAATGCAGTAATTGCCCTTGCCAAAATCGCCGCTATCCTTGAAATGCCCTGCCGCTTTGGCGAGCGTTTCATTGTCAGTTCCTTCTAAAATGGGGGCTTTGATGTTTAGGTCTGCAATTTCCACAACTGGATTATTCTCAAGCAAGATTTGCTTTTGATAAAGCCGGTAGCACTTTCTCACACCGAAAAATCCAAGAATACTGATACCAATCAAAATTGCAAGCAGTCCCGAGAGAAACATCCCCCACTGCTTTTTGCTCTTACTCATCCTCTTTACGCTTGAGGACACCAGATGCCTTCACCGCACCGAATCCGAATGCCATGAACAGTGCTGCACCCACGCACAGGAGCCAGTTTGTCATAGCGTTGTTTCCGGTTTGGGGCAGGTTGACTTCTGCGTTGGAAGAATCCGTACCGACGCCGGTCTTCGGATCAACGGTGTAAACATCCAGCACATTGCCGTTTTCGTCGGTCAGCGTGATCTCGCAAGTTTCCTCCGAGCGTGCAGTGATTTCTGCATTTGCAGGTACGATGCCAGCCTTTTTCTGGTAATCGTTGATCGCCCAGCTGCAAAGATCTTCGTCTGCAATGTTGGTTACGCTTGTAGTTGCTGCTGTTGTGATCGTGGTTGCCGATGTTGCAGCAGTAGATTCTGTGTTGGAAGCACTGGTAGTCATAGTTGTTTCACTTGCGGAAGTCGTTCCACTTGTAGCGGTTGTTCCATTTGTAGCAGTTGTTGCCTTGGTAGTGGCAGTTGTTTCGTTTGTGGTAACTGTAGTTGCCTCGGTTGTTGCGGTTGTTTCGTTTGTGGTAGTTGTTTCCTCAGTTGTCGCGGTTGTTTCATTTGTGGTAATAGTGCTTTCCTCGGTGGTGGCAGATGTTTCTCTTGTGGTAACAGTGCTTGCCTCAGTTGTTACAGTCGTTTCGTTTGTGATAGTAGTTTCTTCAGTTGTTACAGTCGTTTCGTTTGTAGTAGTTTCTTCGGTTGTTGCGGTTGTTTCGTTTGTGGTAGTAGTTGCCTCGGTTGTTGCAGTTGTTTCGTTTGTGGTAGTAGTTGCCTCAGTTGTTGCAGTTGTTTCGCTTGTGGTAGTAGTTGCCTCAGTTGTTGCGGTTGTTCCGCTTGTGGTAGTTGTTGTTGCCTTGGTCGCAGAAGTCGTTCCGCTGGTAACAGTCGTTGCCTTAGTCGCAGAAGTCGTTCCGCTGGTGGCGGTTGTTGCCTTTGTTGTGGCAGTCGTTTCGTTTGTAGTAGCCGTCGTTGTCGTAGTAGTTGTGGTGGTCGTTGTTGTGGTAGTGGTCTGTGCATTTACCACAACCGTGCCGGTCACAACGTTGTAGTTTTCGCTGTCCTCCGGCGTAAACTTCCACGTCAGGGTGTTTTCTCCGACAGTCAGTGCTTTGATCTCGCTGATAATTTCCGCCAGACCCTTGGTGTTGTTTCCGCTGAGAATCAGCTTCAGCTCGCTCACAAGGTCGCCCTCGGTGTGGGAATCGCCGTCTACGGTCACTTTCACTGTCGGATCAGCCTTTGCCACCAGGAAATGCAAGGTCAGGTCTGCGGTATTGCCGTTTTTCGCGGTAAATGTAAAGGTCACGTCCTTGCCGTCCGTGTATACCTTTGCAGGCTTGCCGGAGAGCTTACTGCCGTCCAGCTGCATGCCGTCCAGCATGGTGGAACCAGTTGCAACCTTCACGGAAACGCCGCCTACAGCATCGGCATTTTTCACGTAATTCTGCAAGTTAATCTCGTCCATGTCCTGACCATAAACGCACTTGATCTGCGTGGTCGCTGTGGCAACCTGAACCGGAACAGGTTTCACAATTTCCGACAGCTCCACCTCTTTGGCAGCTTCTGCATCGGTTTCGTCAGACAGGAAATGCTTTTTGCAGTTCTCACAGGTCCAGTATTCCACGTTTCCGGCTTCGGTGTAAGTCGCATCCTTGGCATCGGTTTTCACGAGAGAATGACGATATTTTACCTTTTCAGATGCATCTCCGAAAGCGTCTTTTGCCAGCGTAGAATCGCAGGAAACCGTAATTTCAGGCAATTTGCCACAGTTATCAAATACACCAATTCCGATGCTTGTGACACTCCTCGGAATTTCGATGCTGGTTAAGCTTCTGCAACCGAAAAACGCAGCATCTCCGATGCTTGTGACACTCTCCGGAATGGTGATGTTTGTTAAACTGGTGCAATCGGAAAACGCAACATCTCCGATGCTTGTGATACCTTCCGGCATGTTGACGCTGGTTAAGCCAGCGCAATTGTAAAACGCACTATTTTCGATACTTGTGACACTTTTTGGAATTTTGATGCTGGTTAAGCTGGTACAATCGTAAAACGCAAAATCTCCGATGCTTGTGATACCTTCCGGAATCGTTACTTCTCCAGAACAAGTTGTTCCATCGATCAAGATTCCATTTACAATTACAAGCGGATTTTTCTGCTGTTTGCTTTTTAACCAAGCTGTGCCAGAAAACGCAGATTCTTTGATGCTGGTAACACTACTTGGAATCGTGATGTTTGCCAAACTGGTGCAACCGGAAAACGCACCAGTTTCGATGCTTGTGATACTTTCCGGAATTTTGATACTGGTTAAGCCAGTGCAATTTTGAAACGCCCATGCTCCGATGCCTGTGACCCCTTCCGAAATATTGACGCTGGTTAAGCTGGTACAAATGAAAAACGCATGATCTCCGATGCATGTGACACTTTCCGGAATATTGACACTGGTTAAGCCGGTACAATAGTAAAACGCAAAACCTTCAATGTTTGTGACACTATTTGGAATTTTGATGTTGGTTAAGCCGGTACAATTGTAAAAAGCATAATTTACGATGCTTGTGACACTATCTGGAATCGTGATGTCTGTTAAGCTGCTGCAATTGTAAAACGCAAAATCTACGATATTTGTAATGCCATCTTCAATCACAACTTTTTTTACGCTGTCTTTCTTCTGGGCTGCAGGGCTATTGTTAGAGTAATTCTTCATCGCCCCTGTGCCGCTGATGGTCATTGTGCCGTCGGCGGTGAGTGTCCAGGTCAGATTGTCTTCGTTCCAGCGGGTTACAACTTTGTCTGCAACTTCACCGAAACTTTCGCTTGTCAGCGCAGAGCCGCCTTCAAGAAGCACTTCAGTCAGAGCAGTACAGCCGTCAAACACATTGCCTCCGATACTGGTGACACTCTTTGGAATGGTGATGCTGGTTAAGCCGGTGCAATTCCGAAACGCATAATCTCCGATGCTTGTGACATCGTTCGGAATCGTTACTTCTCCCGAACAAGCTGTGCCATCGATCAAGATTCCATTTACGATCACAAGTGAGTCGTTTTCCTGCCGTTTATTTGTTAACCAAGGTGTGCCATAAAACGCATCATCTCCGATGCTTGTGACACTATCTGGAATCGTGATGTCTGTTAAGCTGCTGCAATTGTAAAACGCAAAATCTACGATATTTGTAATGCCATCTTCAATCACAACTTTTTTTACGCTGTCTTTCTTCTGGGCTGCAGGGCTATCGCCAATACTATAATTCTTCATCTCCCCTTCGCCGCTGATGGTCATTGTGCCGTCGGCGGTGAGTGTCCAGGTCAGGTTGTCTTCTGTCCAACTCTGATAGCTTGAAATCTTATTTTCATCTACGCCGAGTTGTCCGCTTGTCAGCGTAGAGCCTTCTTCGAGGTATACGGTCAGTTTGTTGCATTGATAAAATACAACACTTCCAATGCTTGTGACACTCTTTGGAATCGTGATGCTGGTTAAGCCAGTGCAACTGTCAAACGCAGAATCTCCGATGCTTGTGACACTACTCGGAATTTCAATGCTTGCTAAACTGCTGCAATCCCGAAACGCATAATTTCCGATGCTTGTGACACTACTCGGAATTTCAATGCTTGCTAAACTGCTGCAATACCCAAACGCATAATCTCCGATGCTTGTAACGCCTTCTGGAATTTCAATGCTTGTTAAACTGCTGCAATTGTAAAACGCACCCTCTCCGATGCTTGTGACACCGTCCGGGATCGTTACTTTTCCTGAACAAGCTGTGCCGTCGATCAATATTCCATTTACGATCACAAGTGAGTCGTTTTCCTGCTGTTTGTTTGTTAACCAAGGTGTACCAGAAAACGCATAAGTTCCAATGCTTGTGACACTTTTTGGAATCGTGATGCTTGCCAATTTGCCGCAACTTTCAAACGCATAAGCTCTAATGCTTGTGACACTCTCCGGAATCGTGATGCTTGTTAAACTGTCGCAATCGTTAAACGCACTCATTCCGATGCTTGTAACGCCTTCTTGAATTACAACTTTTTTTACTTTGTCTTTCTTCTGGGCTGCAGGGCTACCAGAGTACCAACTATAACCCTTCATCGCCCCTGAGCCGCTGATGGTCATTGTGCCGTCGGCAGTGAGTGTCCAGGTCAGGTCGCCTTCGTTCCAGTAGGTTCTGATTTTGCTTGCATCTACGCCGAGGTCATCGCTTGTCAGCTTAGAGCCGTTTTCAAGAAGCACCTCGGTCAGATTGTCGCAGCCATAAAACGCTCTATCTCCTACGCTTTCAACACTCTTTGGAATGGTGATGTTGGTTAAACCGGTGCAATTGTAAAACGCATAATTTCCGATGCTTTCGACATTACTCGGAATTTCAATGCTTGTTAAGCCGGTGCAACTCTCAAACGCAGAATCTCCGATGCTTGTGACACTTTTTGGAATGGTGATGCTTGCCAAGTTGCTGCAACGCTCAAACGCACAATCTCCGATGCTTTTGACACTATCTGGAATCGTGATGCTAGTTAAGCCGGTGCAACTGATAAACGCAGAATTTCCGATGCTTGTGACACCATTTGGAATCGTGATGCTGTTTAAGCCGGTGCACCAGGAAAACGCACCAATTCCGATGCTTGTGACACTACTCGGAATTTCGATGCTTGCTAATTTTCTGCAATCGAAAAACGAATAAGCTCCGATGCTTGTAACGCCCTCTTGAATTACAACTTCTTTTACGC
>ERZ507086.876-NODE-876-length-13353-cov-4.472552_pt1 | contig 13353 bp, 12 predicted proteins | sample MGYA00512292_ERZ507086 | MGnify/ENA metagenome assembly ERZ507086
CGCTGACGAAGATCTCTTTTTCTCCCTGCACGACTTTAAAGCCATCGATAACGAGAAGATCATCTAACATGATGGATGCGTATGCGAGGGTTTTACCAGATTTTAAAGCAAGTTCGACCTGAGCTGTCACTTTCATAGATATTTCCTCATTTCACTTTGTAGATATTTCCTCTTTCATCAATTAGATTTAAATCATCATCCATAACCGCATAAATGTGCATATTACTTTTCCTTTTTATCTTTTCTGCGCTTGATGAAATATACGAGTAAAGCTATCAAGAGCAATCCAAGGAAAATTGCAATACCAATCAAAATGCCCTGCTCATATTTCTCTATCCATGTGCTGCCCTCTGGTTTTGCCGTTTCTTCGACTTCTGCTATCGCTTCTTCGGCCATTTCCACTCTGTGGCCGCGCACAAGCAATCTGTGCGTATTCACGCCATACGGTGTGCAGGTGAGCAATGTGACGTAATCTTGCTGCGTATCGATACGGATCAAATCAATGTCTGTGGGCTCCACCACTGCGATGTTGTCCACTTCGTAAGCTAATTTCTGGTTGCACACCGTGATGAAGAACATATCTCCAAGCTTAAGCTTATCGAGGTCGGTAAAAAGCTTTGCGCTTGCCATGCCGGAGTGTGCGGAGATCACGGCGTGTGTGCCTATACCGCCTACCGGCAGCGACGTGCCTTCCATGTGCCCGGCTCCCTTTTCCATCGCCGCGCCGGTCGTGCCGTGGTATATAGGCAGGTCTATGTTAATGGCCGGTATCATTATGTAGCCCATGATGCCGTTATTGGCAAGGTTCAGGAGATCTTCGTATGGCGGCAGGTCGGCTTTGATTTTATCGACATCCTCGATTTGCACGGTAGAAATTGTTTTGTTATACTCCCGTGCTGCCGCTAACGCTGCATCGATTTCCGAGGTGTCGAGCTGCTGAAGCTTTTCTTCGTATTCCGTCTGTACGAGCGACTGCGTGTGCTCATTGTTAATCGATGCGATCAACGGATATGCAGCTGCGCCTGCGCCGAGCAGGATCACAAGGATAAAGCAGATAATGATGATGGTGTTTTTGCGTTTGCTCATTTTTTGATCCCTCCAATCTTTTTGGCGACGACGATCAGCCTGCCGTTATCGCTGCTGTATTCGCATGTCGATAAGGTAATTAGCTTATCTCCATATTCAGCGTCAATGCCCGTATCATACAAAGCGCGCTGCTTACATTCCTGTACGTATGTATTAAAGGTTAATTCGTTGTTTTCCACGTAGTTATAGTATTGAAAACTGTCTGCTTGATAGGCCGTTGTGATGACAACCGCCATGACCTCATATAGTCCCAGCTCGTCTAATGTGTCAAAACGCACGTATTTGTGCTGCTGAAAGAATTTTCTCTTTTTATAGAGCTCAAGATCGCTGAACATCCCGCCATCAAGCATGTGGTGGCCGTAAATTATCAAGTTATCGCACGTGCGTATATCGCAGTTTTCCTGTAAATACGGCGTGCCGAGGTTGCTGTACGCTTTCTCAAAATTTCGACGCAAATAATAATTAGGGCTATCCGGCGACTGCATCACCGGGTAATTGATTTCTGTGCCCGGCACGCGTATCCAGCCTACAAAATCGGAATTGTAGTTGTGCAGTTCCCCATAAACTTCAAGCAGCTGCGCCACCCGTTTATCTTCCACCGTGCTAATTTGCTCTAAGTCTCCCAATTCGTTTTCCGCTGCGTCTACTTTTTCGGCTATGGTTGCAAACAGTTCCTTTTGCTCTGCTTTTTGCTGTTGGTTATCAATAAGCAGATACGCGCAAAATCCCGCGACGCACAGCAGTAAAATCGCGATGATGATGGCTATGATCTGCGCACCTTTGTGCGTTCGCTTTTGGGGCATGTTTTCACCTTCTTAAAGAAAACTTAAAGAAATATTCTTTATCTTTACTTGATTTTTGCTTTATGTTTGCATATAATATAGTTGAAAGGAGGCATGAATAATGTCTGATATGGTTAATGTAAATTTCAAACTTGAGGGTTTTGTTAAGGAAGAAACAATGACTCAGGATGTTGCTAACAAGAAGAAGGCAACAATTGAGGGTATCCTTGGTAACTGCACAGACCCAACAAAGGGTGGCGAAAAAGTTAACAAAGATGAGATTAAGAATGCAGAGGCTAAGAATGATGCTGCTGATACAAGCGGTTCATCAAACGGTGGTTCTTCAAACGGCGGTTCATCATCAAACGGCTCTTCATCTAATGGTTCATCAAATGGTTCATCATCAGGCTCTAACTCAGTACAGTCAGGTCAGGAGACAACAATCTTCTTCGTATTTGCCGGCGTAATGGTTGCAGCTGCAGGTGTATTCTTCCTCGTTAGAAGAAGAGAGAACTAATTTATCTTAACAGATAATTAATACTTAATCACTTAGCTCCGCAGAGTTTTCTGCGGAGCTTTTTGTATGCTCAAAACTCCCTCATTACTTGCTTTTTTATGCTTTATGTATTACAATATTATTATCAACACATTAAAAAATTTTATATTCATATATGAGGAGAAATGAGTATGAAAATTAAAGATGATTTTGTTTTAAGAAAAGTAGCCGATTCATATGTAGTGGTACCGGTAAACAGTCTTACACTTGATTTTAACGGTGTTATAAATCTTAATGAAACGGGTGCTTTCTTATTTGAACAGTTGCAAAAAGGAATTGAGAAAGACGAACTTATTGCTAAAATGATTAGTGAGTATGATGTAACAAAAGAAAAAGCAAGTGCGGATATAGATATATTTATTAATAAGTTAAAGGATGCAAATGTCTTTGAATAATAAAGAAATTCAGCTTGAAGATGTAATACAAATTATTAAAGAAAAACTTAACAGCGGAGGCACGGTTACATTTACTCCGCACGGAACAAGTATGTATCCTATGCTAAGAAACGGCGAAGATGTGGTTGTCCTGAAAAAGCCGGAGGGCAGGCTAAAATATCTTGATGTTGCTTTATACCGAAGAAGTAACGGCGATTTTGTTTTGCACAGAGTTATCGGTTTTGATAAGGACAGCAAATATATTTTTTGCGGTGATAATCAGTTTCATAAAGAACGGGGAATTACTGACGAAAATATTATAGGTGTGGTTACCGCATTTTATCGAAAAGGTAAACACTATACCGATAATTCGCTTTCATACAGATTTTATAAGTCAGCGTGGGAGTATATCAAAGCGCCAATGCGTATGCTTTATTCAGCGCACAGAATGAATAAGTCGATAAATATAAAAAAGAAAAGGTAGTTTTTGTATAATGAAAAAACATCTTAATGACGCTCAAAAAAAAGAATATGCATATTATTTGACGCTTGTATCAAGTGTTTTAAACGGAACAGAACCGCAGCTGCCGTATGAAAATTGTAATCTTGACCACATAAGGCAGATTTCTAATGATACCAGAATGGACGCAATTTTTGATGAGGCTGTTTTAATGCTGTCAAAAAAATATTCGGTTTCAGATAAATTGTTATCTTATGTAAAAAATAATCTTAATCATTGGATTTATATTGATACGATGATGAAATATGAAATTGAAAGTTTGCTTAAATGTTTTGATGAAGGGAAAATATATAATCTCCCTATGAAAGGCTATTTTCTTAAGGAAGACTATCCCAACTCATTTGAACGCTCAATTTCAGATTATGATATTTTGTTTGATATAAACGATATTGACAGAATAAAAAATATATTTAAACAAAACGGGTATAAATTTTTACAAAATGACGATCAACAATATCATTTTGTAAAAGCACCGTTTATGTATATTGAAATGCACCGTTCGCTTTTAAAAAAGAATGATAAAAATTATTCTTTATTGGAAAATCAACTTGAAAAAGCTAAGGTGCGTGACGGGTATTCTTATTCAAAAGAAATGACGCTTGAGGATTATTATATTTATATGTTGCTTCACAGTGCAAAACATTTTTCCGAAGGCGGAATCGGCATAAGAATGATTGCCGACGAATATGTATTTTATAAAAAATATTCGGATCAACTTAATCAAAAATATTTGAGTGAACAGTTTGAAAAATTAGGAATAACCTTGTTTGAGAAAAAACTGCGTGATATTTCACTGAAATGGTTTTCAAAAGGCAGTGAAGTTAAAGATTTTGACGATGTTGAAGAATATATTTTATTAAGTATGACTCTCGGCAGAGTAGATGTTGCGGTTATGTCCGAAATGGAAAGACAAAGAGTTAATACTAAAACAGGCAGAAAAAAATCAAGATTTGCTAATTTTATTTCATCGCTTTTTCCCAATAAATCATATATGGCAAATAAATATCCGTTTGTGGAGAAAATGCCGATTTTATTGCCGTATTCATGGGCATGCATGTGGTGCAGAAGAATTTTTATTGACAGAAATATTAATATAAAAAAAGGTTTTAACAACAGAACTTCTTATACCGATGATGATGTAAGTTATTTTAATTATATTCAAACAGAAGTGGGTTTTGATGTTAAATAAAATTTTATTTATGTTTTAATTGACAAATAATGTATTTATTGATATAATATCAAATAAGTTAGCGAACACTAACGGCACTTGGTGTTCGTTGATTTAAAGAGGAATAGTTAGTCCGTCCTAACCATTCCTCTCTTTTTTATTTATTTTTTAAATTTTAGGTAAATTTTAAGTAAAATTTAAATTTCATTTAAAGTTACAACGGTACAATATACTCATCAAAACAAAAGGGGAGTTAAATGTGAGTTACCAAAGCGTATTTGAACGCTATGAAATAAAGTACCTTGTGACTGATGAACAAAAGAAAATGATTATGCGGGAAATGCAAAAATATATGTATGCCGACAAATACGGCAAAAGCACAATTTGCAACATATATTTTGATACACCTGATTTTTTACTGATAAGACGCTCGCTTGAACATCCCGTTTATAAGGAAAAGTTAAGATTGAGAAGTTACGGAGTTGCAAAACACGACAGCACAACTTTTATAGAAATCAAAAAGAAATATAAGCGCGTTGTCTATAAACGCAGAACCGAAATGAGTGAGAACGAGAGTATGCGTTATCTTTGTAACGGTGAACATATTGCCGACAGTCAGATTTTAAGAGAAGTCAATTATTTTCTTGAGCATTACAAAGGCATTGCACCGCAGGTTGTAATTTCATACAACCGAGAGGCCTTTTATTCAAAAAATGATTATGATTTCAGAGTAACCTTTGATGATAATATTCTTTGGCGTAACTATGATTTATCACTTTGTAAAGGTATTTACGGAACACCGATATTAAGAAATGATTATTCTCTTATGGAAATAAAGACAGGTACGGCAATTCCGCTGTGGATGACAAACATTTTAAGCGAAAACAAAATTTATAAAACATCTTTTTCAAAATACGGCAATGCTTATGTTGCAATTATGAGCGAAAGAGCAAACGGAGGTAAAAAATATGCTTAATACATTATTTTCAGGAATTTTCAGTTCAACAACCCAAACAATCGCAGTGCCGCAATTTCTGCTTTGCATAGCAGTTGCTCTTGTAATCGGCATTTTTCTTGCGGCGGTCTATTCATACAAAACCAAATACACAAAGAGCTTTGTTGTTACTCTTGCACTTTTACCTGCCGTAGTTTGTGTGGTAATTATGATGGTAAACGGTAATGTCGGTGCAGGCGTTGCTGTGGCAGGTGCTTTCAGCCTTGTAAGATTTCGTTCCGTGCCCGGCACCGCTAAAGAAATCGGCACAATCTTCCTTGCAATGGGTGCAGGTTTGATTTGCGGAATGGGTTATCTCGGATACGCAGTGCTGTTCTCATTAATTTTAGGAATTGCAATGTTTATCCTCAATAAAGTAAATATCGGTGCAGACAAAAGACTTGAGCAGGACAGAATATTAAAAATCACAATCCCCGAGGATTTAAATTATACAGGTGCTTTTGACGACCTTTTTGAAAAATATACCGTAAAATATGAAACGGTATCGGTAAGAACCGCTAATATGGGCAGTTTGTTCAAACTTACATATAATGTTACTCTCAAAAACCCGAACGATGAAAAAGATTTTATTGATGATTTGAGATGCAGAAACGGCAATCTTGGAATCAGTATGGCAAGACAGGAGATAACTAATAATGAGCTTTAATTTAAAAAGCAAAGGGAAATTTGCAGCATTGCTTGCGGCACTTATTATATCCGTAAGTGTAACAGGCTGCGCAAATACAGATGAAAAAACATCCTCGACAAATTCTTCAACTGTTACAAAAGACAGTGTTTCTACTGCTTCAATCGCTTCGGATGAATCTCTTGACAGCGATATGTTCACCGACCGTGACAAAGAGGTAGGCTATGATGAAAGTTCGGCGCTAATGGTTGCTTTTTCATCATCAGGTGCAACCGCAAGCTCTGACAGCGTTTCTGTCAGCGGAAGTAAGGTTACTATTAAAAGTGAGGGCACATATATAGTTACGGGTACAACATCCGACGGTCAGATTATTGTAGATGCCGACAATAAAACAAAAGTGCAGATTGTACTTAAAAACGCCTCTGTAACCTGTAAATCAAGTGCCGCTTTATATGTAAAACAGGCAGATAAGGTATTTGTAACAACTGCAAAAGACACAGAAAATACACTTGCGTCAACAGGCGATTATGTTCAGACAGATGACAACAATGTAGATGCGGCGGTATTTGCAAAAGAAGATATTACCTTTAACGGAGAGGGCAAATTGATTGTAACTTCCGAAAAAGGTCACGGCATTGTTTCTAAAGATGATTTAAAACTTACAAGCGGAGAATACAATATTACAGCCGCAAGCCATGCATTAAGCGGTAAAAACAGTATCAGAATCGCAAGCGGTACTTATACTTTAACTTCGGGTAAAGACGGTTTGCACGCAGAAAATACAGACGATACTTCAAAAGGCTTTGTGTATATAGCAGACGGTAAATTTACCGTTAATTGCAAAGGTGACGGCATTGATGCCGGTACAACGGCTCAAATTGAAAGCGGCAGATTTAATATTACTTCAAACAGAGATTCATCATCTTCAAGTTCAACAGATTCTGCAAGTGCAAAAGGAATAAAAGCAGGAGGAGATATTACAATCAGCGGAGGTACTTTTAATCTTACTTGCGAAGATGACGGTTTACATTCAAATTCAAATGTAACCGTATCAGGAGGTACTTTTACAATTTCAACAGGTGATGACGGTATCCACGCCGACAGCAAAACAAGCATCAGCGGAGGAACAATTAATATTACCGAAAGCTATGAGGGAATAGAGGGAACGGAAGTTGAAATTTCAGGCGGTACAATTAATCTGAAATCGAGCAATGACGGATTTAATGCCGCAGGCGGAAAAGACGAAAGCGGATTCGGTGGCGGATTTGACCGTGACAATTTCGGTTCATCAGATGCTTCCATTACAATATCGGGTGGCAAAATAAAAATTGACGCTGACGGTGACGGAGTTGATTCAAACGGTTCGCTTACCGTTACAGGCGGGGAAATCTATGTCTTTGGCTCGACAAGCGGAGATAACGGAGCGGTTGATTATGACGGAGAAGCAACCATAACAGGTGGCATATTCATTGCCACAGGTTCATCTCAAATGGCACAGAACTTTGGAGAAAATTCAACTCAAGGTTCAATGCTTGTAAATACAAATTCGAGCGGTGAAATCACAGTCAAAAACAGTGACGGCGATGTTCTTGTATCGTTCACACCTACCAAGACATACGCTAGTGTGGTTATCAGTTGCCCGGGTATTACAACAGGTCAGGCATATACTGTAACGACAGGCGACAGTACAACAGAAGTTGAAATGACTTCTATCATATACGGTTCAGGCGGTATGGGTGGTTCCGGAAGTATGGGCGGCAGAAATATGGGCAACGGCGATATGAACGGAAACGAAATGGGCGGTCCGGGCGGAGATATGCGGGGCGGTCCTCAAATGAGATAAAATGAAAAACACAACTGTTCCGATGAGCAGTTGTGTTTTCCTTTTAGTCTAAAGTTGAATGTTTGTGATTTGTCGATTTGCAGGTAAAGAGGCAGTTGTCCAAAAATTCTGTTTGCATCTGTATTCAGTTATTATTTGCAATCATAAATTGTAACTGTGTAACATCGTTTACATTAATTTCGCCGTTTTCTTCAGTATCGGCATTTAAATTTTGAACAGCCGAAAGTTTTGAACCGCCTGAAATAGCTATCTGCAAATCGGTTGCATCTTTAATGTCAATTTTGTTGTTTAAGTCAATGTCGCCGAGCAGTGTGACTGCAAGCTCGGTTTTATTTGTAACAGCTTTTATAACGAATGTGCCGCCAAGATTATCGTCACGCTCCGTTTTGTACCAATCGAGAAGGTCTGTCATAGTTCCGTTTTGATAAATAAAACTTTCGCCTTTTTGGCTTTCATTTATAAATGCAAACTGGCCGTTTGATTTGTTAAGCCATTCACCGACGCCTATAGTATTTTTTTCGCTTTCATTATTTTTTTTAATTTTAACGGCGATTGCACCGTAAGTTACAGGTAAGTCAAAATCGTTTGTATCAATATTTAAATATCCGCTGTACGGAACTTTTCCGCTGTTTAATTTAGTCCATTTGGTTTCATCTGACACAGGAATTTTATTTTCGGCAGGTACATAGTAGATTTCATAGTCGGAATTTTTTGCGGTGGTTTCAAACATTACCGAATCAAGTTTGTTGTAACCCTCGGAAAAATTAAAAAGATTAAGATATGTGACGCTGTCATCATTTATGTAGTTAAATTCATATGTTGCACCGTAAATTTCATTTTGCATAAGTTTAACATCATCGGTGATTTCTGTGACATCTTCAACAGCAAAATTGTATTTAAAGGTACTGCTAAACAAATAAGAATCTTCGTATGAAAGCCAAAAGTAACCGTTTAAAGTGTTGTAATCGCCCCAACTGTTTTTTACAAGCCATGCTCCGTCATTTTCGGGTAAAACACCGTTTATTGCTTTGAAATTTTCTTTTGAATAATTATCATCCCATCCGACAATAGCTATTGCATGACCTGTGGATTTTGGAGAACCTTGCGGACAGAAATACGCTGTTCTGTCATTATTTTCGTAATAAGGACTGTGAGAATATGCCGCATAGATTGAACCGTTATCCATAATCTCCTGCTTAATTTCTTTTTGTGCACAATCGTCGAGGTATTTTATAGCGGTCACCCCGTAATTTACAAAAGCGGAAAGGTCTTTGTCGGGAGTATATTTTTCTGCAAGAGTGTCGTAGTCGCTTTGTTCGATTCCGCCTTGCCAGGAACTTAAATATCCGAGTGCGGTAAATGCATAGCCGTCGGAAGTGACATTGCGCTGCCAGCCTTTACCGTTGCTTTTTGTTGTTGCCCAAAGGTTCATATGCTCGGCAGAAAAATTATTAGCCGTAAAATCTTTTTTTAAAAGTTTTGTTTCAAGCACCGAGAGCGAGGAATATATCCAGCAATCGTTGTATTTTTGGTTTTTCGGAGAATTTACAATGCCAAGCTCCACTGAACTGTATGCAGACGGAATATCATTTTTTGTATTGTCTGAAGTTTTAATTTGAAATTTACTTAATGTTTTTGAATTGTTATCAATGCTTGCGGCATTAGCCGATACGCTTACAGCAGAAAATATCATAAGTGCAGATACTGTTGCCGTTATCGCCTTAATAACAGGTGATTTTATCATTTTACATTCACACCTTTTTGTTTATATATATCAAATTTTATTATATCAAAAATTTTCTTTCTTGTAAAGAATATAAACGCTGTTTATACACAAGATAATAGCAATATTTACAGATAAAAGGGGCGACTTTATGAAACTTAGAACTGACCTTGCGGTAGAAGCTCGTGAAATAGCGGGAGAAGATGTCGGAGGTGTGGATTTTGTTCAGTACAGTGAAAACGGACTTGATATTTCAAGACTTGAAGTAAAAACAAGAAAAGCCAGGCAGCAGCTCGGAAAAGAAGAGGGTACTTATATAACAGTAGAACTTCCGTCACTTACCGATAATTTTACCGAAACCGACGAAAGACTTATTACTATAGGAAAGGAAATTCGCAGGCTTTTGCCGGTCAACGGCCTTGTACTTGTAGTAGGACTCGGAAATCCTGAAATCACTCCCGATTCTCTCGGTCCGAAAACAAGCTCCAGAGTGCTTGCTACAAGGCATATTTCGGGTGAGATTGCAAGAAGTACCGGTCTTGACCGCTTAAGACCGGTTGCGGTTATGGCAACGGGAGTAACAGGGCAGACGGGTATTGAAACAGGCGAATATATATTGAGTATTGTAAAAAGAATAAAACCGAATGCAGTTGTTGTAATAGATGCACTTGCATCACGCAGACTTGAAAGACTCGGCTGTACTTTGCAAATAAGCGATACAGGAATTTCACCCGGGGCGGGCGTTGGAAATCACCGTACAAAGATTAATAAAGAAACTATAGGAGTACCCGTAATAGCAATAGGAGTGCCCACGGTTGTAGATGTAGCCACATTTGCATCTGACCTTTTAAGCGTCAATGACCCGCACAGGGCAAGGCAGAAAATCACACCGCAGGGCAGGCAGATGGTAGTAATACCGAGGGAAATAGATTTGCTTACCGAGAGAGCCTCAAGACTGATTTCATTTGCGCTTAACGGCGCACTTCAAAATGAATTTAATATTTCCGAGCTTGTTTCGCTTATGTAGGAATTCGGTCATACATTAAAATCATCGGCATATATTTTTATGAGGCGGTGATTTTGTGAAAAAGTTAGGAGCATTAAAAATAACGGCGTCGATTATCCTTGTATCGACTGCCGTTTTCTGCGTTTGTCGGAGAATGCCGGAGTGCTTTGCAAGTGACAAACCTGCGGCGCTTGCGGTTGCGGCGCTTACTCTGTCCGACGGTACATATAAATTATCCGATACTGAAACTACAACCCTTGCCAATACCGATACCACACAAAAGAAACAGGAGGAAACACAGCCGATTACGAAACCTGTTACGATTACAAGAAATCTAAACGGAGAAAAAGACAAAAGCGGATATTATGATTCTTTCGGAAACCATGACGGAGAGGCGGTTTACGATATTCTTGCCGAACAGATTGGTGCGAACGGTGTAAAATGCGGTACCGCTTATGTGAAAAACAATACGGGACTTGATTACGATTTTGATTCCGCTTTAAACAGTGAACTGCCTTTTGATGTCGATTCAAACGCAACGGCACAGGTGCTTATTTATCATACGCACACAAGTGAAAGCTATATGGACGAAGATGTTGATTATTTTTACGAAAGCTATTATTCACGCACGCAGAATAATGATTATAATGTAACGGCTGTGGGAGATGCTATTACCGATGTGCTTAATAAGCGAGGAATAAAAACTATGCACGATACCACGGTGCACGACTCAACATACAGCGGTTCTTATGACAGAAGTGCGCAGACCGTTGAAAGTATTATGGAAACCAACACGGATATTAAGGTAATAATTGATATTCACCGTGACGCAATCGGTACTGAAACTCAAAAGGTAAAACCTGTTTTTACATATGACGGTAAGCAGGGAGCACAGATAATGATTCTTTCGGGTTGCGATACCGACGGCGAGATGAATTTTTTAAGCTGGGAGAATAATCTTAATTTTGCGCTTAAAATTCAAAATAAAGCGGAAGAAATGTATCCGGGTATGACAAGACCGCTGAATTTCGGATATTTTGCGTACAACGAGTATATTTGCGACGGTTCTTTGCTTATAGAAATAGGAACAGACGCAAATACAATAGAAGAGGCGGAATATAGCGGAGAATTGCTCGGAAATGTGCTTTATGAGGTGCTTAAACACGGGTTATAATTAAATGTAAAAATAGCTTGCAATATATTGCGACTTTTGGTATAATTTTAATATATGTATCCGCAAGGAGTAATGTAATGAAAAAATACAGAATTTCAAAATCTGCTGTCTGTGTGCTGTTTGCGGTATTGTTTATGTTTGTTGTTGCAATCAGTGCCTATGCTGTAGACATTGACGGTGACGGAATTGATGACGGAGATATAGTTGAAACAGAGGTATATACAGACCCTGAATATACAGAACCGTATACCGAACCCGAAACTTATCCCGAAACCGAACCTGAATATACAGAGCAACCGACTGAATATTATACCGAAGAAGTTACAGAAGAATATACGGAACCTGTATATACAGAAGAACCTACAGAGCCGTACTACGAAGAAACAACAGAATATGATTTTAATAATAATGTAGTCAATGAAACGGTGTCGCCTACACAGCTTTCAACTTCAAAAGTAAGTACAAAGCGTTACGAAACCAATGATGCCGCAGGTGTTGTATATTGGGTTTGCGTAATTGTAGGTATAATTGTTTTGATTTTCGTATTGCTCAGTACAAAAATATCTTATGTGCTTGAACGCAGAAGAGAGCAGAGAGATATTTATTCTTCATAAGGAGAGTAATATGGAAAAAATTAAAATTGGAAATGTAGAATTTAAGTCCCGTGCCGTACTCGCTCCTATGGCAGGCGTTACAGACAGGGCATACCGTGAGCTTTGCGTGGAATTTGGCGCCGCCTATTGCGTAAGTGAAATGGTCAGTTCAAAGGCGCTTTCTTTCAACAGTAAGAAAAGTGAGGAGCTTATGGAAATTTCCGACTATGAACGCCCCTGCGGTATTCAGATTTTCGGAGATGACCCTAAATGTATGGCTGATGCGGCTGTTCATTCTATGGAAAACAAGCCCGATATTATTGATATAAATATGGGTTGTCCCGCACCTAAAATCAGTTCAAACGGCAGCGGCAGTGCTTTGATGAAAAATCCACTGCTTTGCGGTGAAATTGTAAAGGCAGTTACAAGTGCCGTTGATGTACCTGTTACGGTCAAAATTCGTAAAGGCTGGAACAATTCTGCCGTAAATGCGGTTGAAGTTGCAAAAATCTGTGAACAGGCAGGCGCAGCGGCAATTACAATTCACGGAAGAACAAGAGAACAGTATTATAAACCTCCTGTCGATTATGATATTATAAAAGAGGTTAATAATGCGGTGTCAATCCCCGTAATTGCAAACGGCGACATAACCTCTGCAAAAATAGCAAAGGAAGTTATGGATTACACAGGCTGTCAGCTTGTTATGGTTGGACGAGCCTCTTTGGGAAATCCGTGGATTTTTTCGGAAATAAATGCTTATCTTGAGAATCCCGACTGTATTATAAAAGCACCTACTCTTGAAGAAAAACTCAATGTAATGTGCCGACATATTGAAAAAATGGTTGAATACAAAGGCGAGCATATGGCTATGCTGCAAGCACGAAAACT
>ERZ507086.887-NODE-887-length-13226-cov-4.943284_pt1 | contig 13226 bp, 13 predicted proteins | sample MGYA00512292_ERZ507086 | MGnify/ENA metagenome assembly ERZ507086
TTCAGTTCTTTGAATGTGATTTATAGCTCATCCAATATGAGTTACATGTAGATTTAAGTGAAGCGAAGCTCACTCTACAATATAGTAGAGGTGATTTCCAATGAACTTTCTTGACCTTTTTGCCCTCAAACTTCGGGAGAAGCGAATCCAGCAGAAGATAACACAGCGTGGACTGGCTGAAAAACTGAACATGTGTACGCGCACGATTATTGAGATTGAAAACTGCAAAAGCAATCCGAAGTTTGAAACCGTGGCTCTCATTTCCAAGGAGATGAGAATCAGCCTTGACGCCGTGGTGTTTCACGACGAAAAACCGCGTGAAATTCCAAAAGTTGTGGCAGATTTCTTTGCCGGAAAGAGTGATGCAGAAGCGGAGCGGTATATTGCATTGTGCCAAAGCGCAGAGAATTTGAGAGACGATAAATAAACACTGCCCCGCGTAGTCGGAATTCTCTGGATACAGTAAAAGCGGTCATCCTGCACGGATGGCCGCTCTTACTCTCGAATGACCGGCAGGTATGGGGATATAAACTTTACCGCCGACTACCTTTTGGCTACTAGTGTGAAGCGACGGTAGAATTTAAGTTTTACCTCTCCTGTTCGTGTGCACGCCGGATTTTTTCAAAGCTGTCCTGACTGATAGTGTGTTCAATCCGGCAGGCGTCGGCCTCCGCAGTTTTGGGATCAACGCCTGCGGCGATAAGCTGCTCGGTAAAGAAACGGTGGCGTTCATAGATTCTTTCAGCCACCTCGCGGCCCACATCGGTCAAATGGAGAAAGTGATCTTCGTCCATCATAAGAAAGCCGCCGTCCCGCAAGGTAGCCACTGCATGGCACACGCTGGGCTTTGACACCTCCATGTGCCGGGCCACATCTACGGAGCGTACCATACCGAGTTTCTTTTGGAGAACAAGGATGGTTTCCAGATAGTCCTCCCCGGACGCATGAAGCGTTTTGCTAAGACGCATTGATTATATTTGCTCCTTTTTCATGTGAGAAAAATGCCCGTAAGAGTTTGATTGCTTCATCATCCATTGGCCGATGCCATAGCACCTTATTCTCTTGAATAAACAGAAGATAAGTACAACACTTATAAATCAATTCAGGATCATGGGTAATCAGGAATAGGCTTTTTCCCATGTCTTTTAAGCGGTTCAAATTATCAGACACCTCTACCATATGGAAATAGTCTAAGCCACTGGTCGGTTCGTCAAAAACAAGGATTTCCTTATTTGAGGCGATAGCACTTCCAATCGCTACCCGTTGCTTTTCCCCGCCAGATAAAGACATGGGATGCAGTTTGATTTTGGCTGCTAAATCAAGGCTGGATAAAATCTGGTTTGCCCATTCTGTATTTTCTTTTTCGTCCTCACCGTCCATACTAAGAAGCAATTCATCCAACACATCCTCGGTAAACAGTTGGTGGTTTACATCTTGCATAACCATGTAAGATATGTGGCACCGCTGCTTTGCACGATAAGAATGTCCATTAAGTTCTAACTCACCCAAAGCCCGTTTGTCCAATCCACACAGGCAACGAGCAAATGTGGATTTTCCCGCGCCGTTATTCCCAATAATTCCAATGATTTCTCCTTGTGGTAGCGTCAAATCAGGAATGTCCACAATAAGAGGGCCGTGTTTATCATAAGAAAACCGAAATTCCTTGATATGTAAAGTCGGCGGTTTCGCTTTTGGTTTGGCCTCCGGTGGAAGGTTGAATGGATCAAGGGCGCGTAGCCCCATTCCCTGTAAAGTTTCGGGAGACAGTAATTGAAATTGCTGCCTTGTAAATTCCTTACTGATCTCTCCATGTTTCATGTAGATAATGCGATCAGCTAAAGGAACAAGATAATAGAGCCGATGTTCCGCTACCAAAATAGTTTTTTGCTCGGATTGCCAATGGCGAATGACTTGAATTAAATCTTCAATTGTTGCAATGTCCAAATTTGAGGAAGGCTCATCCAACACAAAAATATCTGGATGGATCGCATCCGCCGAGGCACAGGCAATTTTTTGTTTTTCGCCACCTGACAATGCAAACAGGCTTCGGTTTAACAGCTTTTCCAGTTTCAAACTCTTTGTAGTATCTTCAAGGCGCCTTGTCATTTCAGGAACCGGCAATCCCATATTCTCGCACCCGAACACAATCTCGCTGGTTGTATCTACGTTGTAAAACTGTGTTCGCGGATTCTGAAACACCGAACCCACCCTCTGTCCGATTTGGTACAGAGGGTAGTCTTTTAATTCCTTACCGTCCAGCAACACTTTCCCATCCAATTTGCCCGTGTAATAATGCGGAATCAGACCGTTAATCAAGCGGGTCAAGGTTGTTTTGCCGCATCCCGATTCCCCACAGAATAAAATTGTTTCTCCGTCATGGATTGTGAGATCAATGTGTTTTAGGCTATTCTCCGTTTCTCCACTCTCATAAGTGAAAGAAACATCCTTTAACTCTATCATTCTTGCACCCCCTTACCACGGACTAAAAAAGTATGTAATTATCAGCGCGGTTCCGGCAATCAGCACCGTCATCAAGTCCCAGCCGGTAAAACCGACTTTGGTAATGTTGGTTCGGCGGACAGGATTATCCAATCCGCGTGTCAGGGCAGCCGCAGAGAGGTCGTCCCCAATCTTGACTACCGAAATCATCAAAGGGATAAAACGGTATTCAATGAGAGCGGCTGGATTCTGCCAAAACTTTTTCGTTCCAAATTGCACCTCACGCATCCGCATGGCATCCTTTATAGCGGCGGATTCTTCCTGCATAGTGGGAATGAAACGGAACAGGACAGAGAGCGGTATTGTGATCTGCCGTCCAATGTGCATTCGGCCCAGCGCAGTAATGCACTCGCTGGCCGTAGTAGATTTAATGATATATGCACCCATAACAAAGGCAGGAAATAATCGCAGCACTAAACCCACCAGCAGAACCACCAGCATATTGATAACCATAGGAAATTGAATGGAGTTTTGAACCGCTTGCACGAACAGTCCTGCTGTAAATAAGCAGAAAAAGACAATGGCCGTTTTATATTGCCTGTTCGTTAAAAGCAACACAAATGGGATTAAGGCTACCGCAATCATAAACGCGGTGTGGCTATATAGAAATTCCGCAGTAGCAACAACAGCCATCAGCAGCAACTTTGTCCGGGGGTCTAAACGAAAGCCACTTCGTGTTTCTACAACGGCCTGCAACTGTTCCATTACACAATGCCCGCTCTTTCAAAATGTTTTTTCAGCATCTTATGTCCCAGAAGTGCGCCCAGAATACCCCCTACAAACAGCAGCACAAAGCCCACATACAGCATCCACGATGGCATCAGGGATTGCAGCGTATTAGCGTATTGATCTCCCATAGAAGTATGAATGTTTTCCCAATAGGCTTCTCCCGCAAACCAAAGGTTGGCAGGGCACCCCATAATGCCGAGGCAGAAGCAAGCATAACTCAAAACAGTTACCTTGAACTTTTGATAGCCACCAATTTTAAGCACTACATCACCCAAAAGGCCGCCGAGAAACCAGCCGAGCAGACCAATCCACCCATAACCAATGAGGTAGAAGAAAATACCACCAATAATGCCGGTAATGGTAAGCATTCCAAATTTCCTGATTTTTGTGTAATACAGCATCATAGGAATACCGCAAACAATCGGCCAGATCAGGAACAAAAACGGGTACACTACTGGTAATGCGGTCAGCAATCCGACAACAAAGAAAATAACAAGGGTCATGGCAGAATAAATGCCGACGTTAATAAGGTCTTTACCTGTGAGCTTATTCGTATTTTTCATTTTCAAAAAGTCCTTTCCACATAATTTATCTGATACTCGTAAGAAACAAAAGCTATTTTATACAGAAGTTGTTTATGCAGGCCACCTCCTATTCAATCGGTTAGGTTGTGCTAACCACCAGTTAAAAATTTTGGGGATCAAATCCCCAAAACAGTTTGCCACCCGGAACTGAAAAAAGCGGCCAATGTATGAGCATATTTTATCGCGGCATCTTTCGGATAATTGTGCAAGACAATTTCTGCGATAGATGAATAGTAAGAATGAACAAGCATATGCCACTCGTCATCCTCCAAATCATGTACGGGAACTCCGCGTTCCTTCAGTTCCGCAATTAGCTTTTGTGTCTCCCGAACATCGGAACGCACCACATCATCCAGAAAAGAAGCATATTTTGTCCCCGCAGACTGCATCAGCAGCAGTTTGAATACATCAAAATGTTCATAAATGTATTCAATAATCTGGCGAATCGTGTCCTCCGACAGTTTCCAGAGTTGCTTTAATTCATCCGTCCGAGCTAATTCAAAATGCTTGATGACAGAATCGGAATACATCTCAGATACCGCCTGAACCACTGGTTCGACAAGTGCGCCGAACAAAGCCTCTTTGTCCTCGAAATGATTGTAAAATGCCCCGTTTGTCACATGGGCGGCCTTACAGATTTCACGGATACTGGCACGTTCAAAACCATTTTCCAGAAAATGCGTTTTTGCACAGGCCAAAAGATTTTCATGGGTCTGCTGAAAATCCCTTGACATTTCCATCCCTCCATCCTATACTTGAATTACACTGTAATATTACACCGTAATTCAGATTATATCACGATGCCATCGAAAATGCAATACCCTCCTTGTATTTTCAGTTGCTCGAAAGGAGGCTTTCTTATGCCAAATAAAGAACCGGGTGCAATCCGCCAACTCTTTGCTTTTGTGGGCGAGAGAAACAGCAAAATGCGTATTTCCATTCTTCTTGCTGTGTTAGGGGAAATGTTTGGTATCGTACCATTCCTAATGGTGGCGCTGTTGGCGGATGAACTCTACCGCGGTACAGCTACCATACAGCGTGTTTTGTTCTTTAGTGGAATAGCCGCCATATGTCAGCTTATAAAAATGCTTCTCACATGGCGATCTTCTCTTATGTCCCACAAAATTTCCTTCACAATTTTGAAAAATATCCGTGAAGCAATTACAGATCGGATGGCAAAAGTCCCAATGGGCGTTATGCTGGAAACGCCTACGGGAACTTTCAAAAACCTAATTGTAGATAATGTTGCAAAGTTAGAGGATTCTATGGCTCATTTTATGCCAGAGCTGCCATCGAATATTGCAGCGCCGTTGTGCAGTATTCTCCTGATTTTCATTCTGGACTGGCGCATGGGGCTTGCATCCCTAATCACAATTCCACTGGGCATTCTCTTTTTCGCTGCTATGATGCGCGGTTATGGCCCTCGAATGGAAAACTATATGCGCTCTGCCAATGATATGAACAGCTCCTTAGTAGAATATGTCAGCGGCATTCAAGTCATTAAAGCGTTTAACCGTTCTGCATCCTCTTATGGAAAATACTCAAAGTCTGTCAACTATTTTCACGATTCTACAATGGAGTGGTGGAGTCAATGCTGGTTTTGGAATGCAGCGGCACGAGCCGTCCTGCCTTCTACTCTTTTGGGTACATTGCCAGTAGGCGCATGGCTTTACATGGAAGGAACGCTTTCACTTCCTGTATTTTTAATATCTTTAGTAGTTCCGCTGGGGTTTGTTGCTCCATTGATGAAAGTGTCCGAGGCGATGGAACAAGTCAGCATGATAAAAGGTAATTTGGAGCAAGTAACCGCTTTCCTAAAAACCCCGGAACTTGTCCGGCCCTCTGAACCTGTATCTTTGGGAGAACGTACTTACCAATTCGAGGACGTACATTTCGGCTATAAAGAAACCGAAGTTCTCCACGGTATTTCTTTTCAAACCAAACCCGGCACTATGACGGCTATTGTTGGGCCTTCCGGTTCTGGCAAATCCACGATTGCGAAACTGATGGCTGGTTTTTGGGATGTGACTTCCGGCTCTGTGCGTTTCGGCGGCCAGGATATTCGTCAAATCCCTTTTGAGCAGTTGATGGGTGAAATCAGTTATGTGGCACAGGACAATTTCCTATTCGACAAATCCATTCGGGAAAATATCCGCATGGGTAATCCGGCAGCAACAGATGAAGAAGTAGAAGCTGCCGCAAAAGCTGCTAACTGTCATGACTTTATCATGCAGTTAGAGCAGGGATATGACACACTGGCCGGTGATGCCGGAGACCGTCTTTCTGGTGGGGAGCGCCAGCGTATTACGATTGCGCGGGCCATGCTAAAACCGGCATCCGTAGTCATTTTAGACGAGGCCACTGCCTATGCTGATCCAGAAAATGAGGCGCTAATTCAACAGGCAATCAGCAAATTAGTGGCCGGAAAGACATTGATTGTTGTAGCGCACCGTTTGAATACGATTCGCAATGCCGATCAAATTCTGGTTGTGGCAAACGGAAATATTGCAGGCCGTGGGACACAAGAAGAACTTCTCCGGGAATGCCCCATCTATCAAAAGATGTGGCAAGATTATGCCGGAACCATAGAAGAAGCAGACTTGAAAGGAGGAGTGGAAAACCATGCTTGAAATGATACGCCGGATTTTTAAGATTGCGGGTAGAAGCCGAAAGAAAATCATCGTTGGCATCACATTTAATATTCTCAAATCCTTTTTCAATGGTTTTATGATGTTCGGTGTTTTTTGGATTTTATTACATTTAGAAAATCTTACACCTACTATTATCCTACAAGCCTTTGGTGTTGTATTAGGAAGTGTTATCGGACGCTTTTTCTTCCAATGGATGTATGACCGTACCATGAGTGGAACGGGATATGATATTTTCCGTGATTATCGTCTGGAAATAGGAGAAAAATTGAAACAGGCTCCTATGGGCTACTTTTCAGAGCAAAATTTAGGAACTATTCAGACAATACTTACTACGACGATTGCTGATTTAGAGGGTTACTCCATGCTTGCAATCGAGCAGATGACAAGCGGTGTTGCTATGGCAGCTCTCATGTCAATTATGATGTTCTTTTTCAACCCAATTATTGCCATTTTGAGTCTGATCGGACTATTATTAGGTTTACTTGTTCTTCGTTGGGTTCGCAGTAGAGCCGCGCAGTATGCTCCCATTTATCAAGAAGCACAGGAAAATCTGGTGAGCAAATCAATGGAATATATCCGAGGGATTTCTGTTCTACGCTCTTTTTCCAAAGGTGAGGAAGGACAACGAGAAGTACGCAGCGCATTTCAAAAAAAGTGGGATGCAGATTATGGGCAGGAAAAGGCTACGGCCGGGGTTCTCCGTTTTTATATTCTGGTCTATAAGCTCATGAGCTGTGTACTGATTGCTGCGGCGGGTTTGCTTTTTATGGCTGGAAAAATAAGTTTGCCCTACTGCTTGACTTTCCTGTTTTGCGCGTTTACTGTGTACTCTGACTTAGAAACAATGGGAAACAGCGCCTTTTTGAGCAAGAAAATCAACACAGAACTGGATCGGTTAGAAGAAGTCACCAATATACCGCAAATGGACACCAGCACAGACAAATTAGAAACTTCCCACTACGATATAACACTGGATCATGTATCATTTGGCTATGACAAGCGGCAGATCATCCATGACATCTCTCTGAATATTCCAGAACATACCACCTGTGCTATTGTTGGCCCATCTGGAAGTGGAAAAACAACTTTGTGTAATTTAATTGCCCGGTTTTGGGATGTGCAGGATGGCGCTGTACGAATTGGCGGAAAGGATGTAAAAAACTATACTGCGGATAGTATTTTGGAGCATATCAGCATGGTCTTTCAGAATGTATATCTTTTCCACGATTCTATCGAAAACAACATCAAATTCGGAAAGCCTGATGCTACCCACGAGGAAGTAGAAGCTGCCGCAAAACGTGCTTGCTGCCATGATTTTATTTCAGCGTTGCCAGATGGGTACAATACAATCATCGGCGAGGGAGGCTCTACACTTTCCGGCGGAGAGAAGCAACGAATTTCTATTGCCAGAGCGATTCTTAAAGATGCACCTATTATTATTTTGGATGAGGCCACTTCCAGCGTTGATCCGGAAAATGAGCAGGCACTTTTATCTGCGATTGCAGAACTGACGAAAAACAAAACCTTGATTTCGATTGCCCATCGTTTAAGTACAGTGAAAAACGCAGATCAAATCATTGTAATAGATCAAGGTAGAATTGCTCAACAGGGAACTCACCAGTCTTTGATTTCACAAGAGGGAATTTATAGAAATTTCCTAAACCTCAAACTCGCATCCGCTGGATGGCAGCTTTAATTACATAGCATGATATAAAGGCCGGGATTTATCGCCCTGTGGCGGCAAATTCCGGCCTCTTTTATACTATGCTTATCCGTAGATCAATTCCTGAAAAACGATTTCCTCCGCCTGTGCTTTCAGCGTGTTCATCAGTCCCACCCAGCGCATGGGGTCACGGGCTTTCAGTTCCTCGGTGACGCCTGCCGCCTCCATCATGCGGGGCAGCATGGCGTCCATCCGTTCACGCGCCGCCCGGTCAATCTCCAACAGGTGCGGGTACAGCTTTTCGCTCAATATCAAGCTGCTGTAAAGGCCGGGCCGGTGTTCCTTCAGGTAGCGTTGCCGCATACGGCCATACTTGCCAATGGGGGCCTCCGGCTGCTCGGACAGCTTCAGGTCGGGGATGTAGTAATCCCCGCAGCGGGTGTAAGTCAATTCATTCATGTTCGTCCTCCTTTGCACTGTGATGGTTAAACTGCGGCGCTGGCCGATACGATGGCCTTGCGCGGCTCCTGCCTGGGTAACTGACTGACGGTGGTAAAAATGCCCTTTTCCATGTCCTCGGCCCGGATCGCGGCCTTTGCCGCCTCCACTTGCGCCTTGCGCTTGGCGTTGTAGCGTTCCTCCCATTCCTTCTGCTTGCCGTTGGCCTTGCGGCGCAAGTAGTTCTGGTGAAGCCTGTCCTTGCGTTCCTCCTTCTTCCGCAGTTCTTCCTGTTCCTCCGGGGTCAGGGGAACAGGCTGCAAGGCGGGTGGGATATACCGGCCCACAAAATTGAAGTAGATTTCAACCTCCTGCGTGGTGTCCTGGCTGCCTTTGCGGGCGCGTTCATGGACAAGGATTTTCTCTACAAACTCGTTGAGCATGGTATTTGTCAGCGTGTCAAAATTTTCGTACTTGTCAATCAGGGCAATAAACTTCTCCGCAGATTTCCGGCTCTGCTCATAGCCGGTAACGGCCTTTTCCAGTTCCGTGATTTCCGCATTGAGGGCTTCCTGCTCTTTGGCGTACTGTGCGTCCAGGGCCTCATACCGGGCGTCCGGCAGCTTACCCAGGGCGTTGTCCTCATAGATTTTGCAAATCAGCCGTTCCAGTTCCCCGGCCCGCTTTTGGGCGGCGGCCAACCGTTTCCGCTTCTTGGATATGTCGGCGGTCTGCTGGGCGGCCTGCGTTTCCTGGACGGTGCGGATAAACTCGGCCCGGTCATTTTTAGAATACTCCGCGATGGCCCGGAGCATATCGGTTATCAAGGTCAGGACAGCCTCGGCCCGGATGCGGTGCTGTGTGCCGCAGAGCGTTCCGCATGGGATTTTGCTGTACTGGCTGCAAGTAAACTGTGGGTCACGCTTGCCGTTATTGACGCGATGGACATACATCTTGCCGCCGCAATCGGCGCAGTACATCAGGCCGGTCAGAGGGTGGGCCTCGCCCCAGCCGTCCGGGTAACGCCTGACATTTGCCCGGATACGCTGCACATTGTCAAAGGTTTCCTGGTCGATAATGGCCTCATGGGTATTCTCGAAAATCGTCCACTCGCTTTCGTCAACATAGTGGCTTTTCTTGTCCTTGAAGTGCTTGCGGGTTTTGAAATTGATGGTGTGGCCCAGGTATTCCCGCTTTTTCAGGATGCTCACAATGGTGGATGATCCCCAGCCGTAGGGGTCTTTGACCGGCTTCGTCCTGTTTACTCCTTCGTGAAAGCGTGCCAGATGGACAGCGGGGATTTCAACCTTTGCCTCGGACAGCAGCTTGGAGATTTGATAGGGGCCGTAGCCCTCCATCGTCAGGGAAAAGATACGGCGTACCACTTCGGCGGCTTCTTCGTCCACAAGCCAGTGTTCCCGCTTTTCATCCCACAGATAGCCGTAGATAACGGTGCCGGTCAGGTGCTTGCCGCTCATGCCTTTGGATTTGAACACAGAGCGGATTTTCCGGCTGGTGTCGCGGGCGTAAAACTCGTTCATAATATTGCGAAAAGGGGTAAAATCATCATCGCCTTTCAGACTGTCCACACCGTCGTTGATGGCGATCAGCCGGACGCCACGCTGCCGCAAAATCTCCATGACCTGGCCGACTTTCAGATAGTCACGCCCCAGGCGGCTCATATCTTTTATGACGATGGCCTCCACCCGTCCGGCCTCGACTTCCTCCATCATTGCCAGGAAGCCGGGGCGGTCAAAGCGGGTTCCCGATACGCCGTCATCGGTAAAGTGGGTGGGGTTCGGCAGCCCATTCCGGCGGGCAAACTCCTCTAACATCTGCTTTTGATGGCTTATGGAATTGCTCTCGCCCTGTAACTCATCATCGCGGCTCAAACGCTCATACAGTGGGGTGATTTTCTCGTTTCTCATGGCTGTACCTCCTGAAATGAAAATGCTCTAAGTGGCTGCTTCACTAACCATGACAAAAACCATGATTAAGAAGTCACTTAGAGCATACATCTCCAGCCCCCATCTTAAAGACATGGTACTGCTTGACAGCAATGCTCTCCGGGTCCCGCATTTCCAGCCTTGCGAACAGGATGTCCAAGGGGGACTCATATTCCTCATCTTCTTCCCGGACTTCCGCTGCCGCCAGCATTTCCATCACCATGGCAAAGTTCTGTTCTTCCGGAGGCGCTTCATGCATGAGGTACAAGACCAGCGCCTGCAGAAGCGCCGTTTCGGATTTGGTCCAGAAGGGGTCCGTACTCTGTGCTCCAGGCGGAGTGGTGGACTGGATCAAAGTTTCAATGAGGCGAAGCACGTCCTTGTCGTCCCGCACATAGGCTAAGGGGTTGTAGCAGAAGGAGGCGTCGGGGTTTAATAAATCGAACACCCGCACCTCATAGCCGTTGGCTTTCAGCGCCCCGCCGGTTTTCCGCAGGATTTCACTCTTTGGATCGCAGATCACCAGCGAACAGTTCCCGCAGTTTAAAGCGTTGGGAATGGCGTAGGACCGGCTTTTGCCAGCGCCGGAGCCGCCGATGACCAGCACGTTGGTGTTACGCTTATGCTTATGTCCGTCCATCCCTATCTGGAAATGCTGGGTCAAGATGAGGTTTTCTTTCGGGTGCTTCTTGTCCCGGTATTTCTTGGCGATTTGGAACACATCGCCCCACTTGGCGGAACCATGTTCCGCACCTCTGCGGCGGTTCTTCCGGCTGGAAGTCACCGCAAGGACGATCACCCCGTACCCAAGGGAAAAGAAAAACAGGCACTGGGAGGAATAGTCTGTCCAGCGGATGGAAAAAGGGCTGTTCATCGCCGCCGAGAGCTTTCCCAGCAGCTCCACAAGACTCATCCCGTCGTTCCAGCACCCGGCTGTGAGCAAAGCCGCCCACCAGACGATGGGCAATGGCAGCAGCCACACCCACCATGGATTTTTCCTTGTGGTTATTCCGTCGAAGAGACACCCTTCCTTTCCTGTGCTTGAAGGTGTTCCTTCAACAGCTGGTAAAATTCCCGACTTTGGAGGGAAATCCCTTTTTTCTGACATTCCTGTTCAAATTGAAAGTGCCACTCCAACTGTTGCACGGAATAATCCGCCCGGAACTGCCGCCAAGTATGAGCGTCCATATACAGAAGTTTTTGCCATAGGTCGGGAAAATGAATGCGCAGCTTCCGCAGTTCACCAAGGGGCTGCAATGGGCAGCACCAACAGGAAACTCTTTTGAAAATATCATACAGACCACCCCAATCGAAACCGCGCTGTTTGCAGTAATGCAGGCAGTCTGCTTCGGTCATACCCCATTCCACAAGAGGATACTGAAATTCCCGGACACGATGGGCTTCATAGGCGGCGATGCCGACATAATGAACGACGGTGTATTCCTGCCGCAGTTCCCGCATATAGGCGTCCATAACCCGGTGCTTCAGCCGCCCGGTACACCACCTTGCCTGTGGTCCGGGCCAACTGAGACCCCGGCATCCACTCAGCGCCGGATTTTTTCTCTTTGGCGAATACTCATAGAAAAAGGTTTCAAAGCTGTGAGGCGGCTTCAGCCGGATGATGGCTTTGCCGGTGTATTGCTCCAGCTTCTCCAGATGCTCATACATCTGCGGAAACTCCAGCCCGGTATCGCTGAACAGGATATCGTCCACCGGCTTTCCTTCTTCCAGCAGCCGCAGTAATAGGGCGGTGGAATCCTTGCCGCCTGATAAAGAAACAATGTATTTTGTAGTTTTCTCTGTAATCCTTCCTTTCTGTAAAAACAAAAAAAGCCCCCGGAACCCATGGAAAAGCGTTCCCACAGGTTCCGGGGAGTGATGTATTGCTCCGAACCTTATCGACTCGGTGCGTGCCGGTATTTACTATTCATGAGCTTTGCGAGGACACGGTCGATGCCGCCGCTGCTCCTGCCCGCCGACAGGTAAGCGTTGCGCATCCCGTTTAACGACTGCGCCGCCCGTTGGAATTCCGTATCGCTCAGGTACAGCTTCCCGTTAGGTGCGTTGACGGTTTTGTCGATGAGGTTCTGCACCTCGCCGGAAACTTCCGGGCCGGATGCTTTTTGCGCGTCGCAGAGCGCCTTGACCAGAAAGTTCCGCTCCAGCATTCCCATCTTAAAGAGCCGTTGTTTTTCCATAACCAGCCCTTCCTTTCTCCAGTTTTTCTTTAACTTCACCATACCACAACGGTGGATGGAAAGCTACCGCACAAAAGAAAACAAACGGAAAACTTCCGGCGGTTTGCTTTCTCATCGCTCCGGCACCTTTTCCGATTTAGATTTAGAGGCTTTCTCCGGTTTGGAGGATTCTATCGAGAATTCGTCCGACTGAATAGCTACCTTCAGATTCCAAAAACTACGCTGGATATCCCTATTGATGGAATACGCCGCCCGTTTCACGTCGCTTATGAAGCCGCGCTTTTCTTCCGGACTCCTTTCAGTATAATCTGCGCACACTTTATCAAAGTGGAAGGCAGAGGTATCCAGCCCGCATTTTTGTGCCACTACATACGCGGCACAGTAGGCTTGTGCCGCATACGCCTGCCGGTAATAACCGCTTCCTACTGAGTCAAAGCTGGCATGGGCCTGTTCACGGGCAATGGCGCAGATGGTGGTGGTTTCATCCATCCCGTTGCGGACAAAAATCGTATGCTGTT
>ERZ507086.891-NODE-891-length-13194-cov-4.009818_pt1 | contig 13194 bp, 12 predicted proteins | sample MGYA00512292_ERZ507086 | MGnify/ENA metagenome assembly ERZ507086
CCTGGATGGAGCCGTCGCGGAAGGCGGTCAGGGTGATCAGGTTGCCGTAGCCCTGACGTGCCTCGTCGACCGCGTTGGAAAGAATCTCGAAGGCAGCATGCGCACAGCCATCAAGGCCGTCCGATCCGAAGATGACGGCAGGACGTAGACGGACACGCTGCTCGTCCTTAAGCTGACGGATGCTGTCATTGCCATAGTTTGTGGTGTTCTTTGCCATGCTCGCTCTCTCGGTGCTTGCTTGCCATTCTTGAGAAGATCTAGAAACCTGCCTTGCACCCACCCGAAGCTGCGATGCCAAGAGGTTCTTCCCTTTAGGCGGCGGACTCCAGGCCCCATGGGCGCATGTCAGGTATCGAAAAAAGTCAGTTTATTAACATCGCACAAACTATGCGAACAAGATCCCAGACAACCCGAAATTCACCGAAGAAACGCCGAACGCAAAAAGCAGCAGGCACCGCATTCTCCAGTGCAAGATGCAAAGCCGCATCTTCAGAGCCTGTAATTTCACCGAACACCGACGCCATGTATTCGATGGGGCTGCCTTCGAAATTCCGACCTGCTTCGCGATATCGCTCAAAGACACGCCCAGGTACCCCTTTTCGAAGAACAACCGAAACGCCCCTTGGATGGCAAATCTGGGTACGGGCCTTACCCCGTGTAGGCGTCATCCTTGCCGTTGGTGAAGTCTTGCCTGGCCAGCCACTCCGCTTCCTCGTCTGTCTCAGGGACATCGATGCGCTCGATCTTGAAGACGACGGGCCTTGTGCCGTCGTTACAGCAGGCGATCATCATACGGTTGTCGTTGGTCCAACTCTTCATAATGGAGCCGCCCTGCAGCGCCGCATAGACGTAGCGGCTCACCGCGTCCCACGCCTCGCCGCACGGGAAGTCCCCGCCGCCGACGAGGGTACCCTTACCCAGGTGGTAGAAGCTGTCGTTTTCCGGTGTGCGCTCAAACTCGAATACTTGCCCCGCCGCGAAGCAAGGGCACGGGCCGCTCTGTGGGTTAGCCAGGTACTTCTCCTGCAGGTCCGGGAACACCTTTGTCTCCAAAACGGTGATTTTGCACTTGTGCTGCATTTCTCCTCCTAGTATGTAAAGCGAGCCTTCCAGAGCTCGTACCTATCCTGCGCCGAAGCAAAAGCGCGCGGACCTTGAAGGACCCGCGCGCTCGATACATAATTTGCGACGTGAGATGTATTACAGCTCGATACGGCCAAACTTCGCAAGCAGTTCGGAGGCGGCAGCGCAAGAGGGGCAATTGCAATACTTGGCGCCCGCCTCCTTGCGCGCAAGCTGCGCTTCGAGCATTTTGGCGGCAGCCTCTTTGCCCATCATCTCCTTCGCCGGGCCCTGGGCGAACGCGATAACGCCGTCAATCGTGGTGGGGCGACCCTCAAGAAAGTCAAGCAACTTGGTGGTCGCAGCCTCAACAACGGCGTCGCTGCTATCGACGGCAACAGCGTCTTTCCAGGCAGCAGCCGCGTCCTTCGTCTCCTGCTTGCTCGTGTCGGCAGTGGCGAGAATGCCCGCGCGCTCGGCAACGTAATCGAGCAGTTCCCTCTCCATGATGGACCTCCCTTGTTGCGCGTATAATCCTACGGTCATTATAGGATGCCGGCATCGCGCATTCCACAGCTAACCAAGCACAACGGATTCTCGCATGCGTGGATGGCGCTCGAGTCGCAAAGCGCGAGTTCAGCTGCTATGTTCTCGTTCCCAACCGCTTCGAGTTCGCCGAGCCCTTCCTGGTGAAATTCGGCAACACGAAGGGGGTGCGCTACCTCATGTGCGCATTCATCCTAGCGGGCTGCATCGACGTCGTCATTCTGGCAAACTTCCTCGCCCCGACGTTATTCAGTCGGTCCTCGCATGGATCCACATGTATAGCTGGCAGCCGTTCATCGCCCTCATCATCGTTGCTCTCGACGTCTACGCCGCAAGCTGCTTTATCAGCATCCGAATCTTTCAGGCGAAAGACCTTTAAGGAGGCTTGGCTGCCCCGACTCCATTGACAACCTCTACGCTGCTCTTGGGCAGCATTCGTAACGTGAACGCAGAACGCGCTGGCTTCTTGCTACACGAACTGCCTCGGCCTTGCAGCCAGCGAAGGCCTTGCCTCCATCGCCTTCTGCTGCATCAGCACGGGAGTATTTGGCTTTCCCCAAAGGGAGGCCGCCCAGATAGCCGTACGCACGGTGAAGGAATGGCCCGGATCGCACGACAGCGAAATGCGCGTTGTTTTCAACGTGTTCTCGGAAACCGATGAGAGGATATATCGGGAGCTGCTAGGACTGCAGTCGTAGCAGCTCTTCGACAACCGTTTCTCGATGAAGGCTGCCGCCCCTAAAGGAACTTGTCGAGCTCGCAATCAATCGCGGTCTTGCGTTTCACTCGGGGCTTGGCGATGAGCTGCCCTCGATGAATGACGTGCTTCACTGTGCGCAACGCTCGTAGGTCATCTAGCGGGTTGGTGGCTGTGACGATCATGTCAGCCTCCTTCCCTACCTCTATTGAACCCGTAATATCGCCGATGCCGGCAAGTTGGGCATTGCGAAGTGTTGCGGTATGAAGAGCAAACGAGCGCGAAACGCCAACAAACTTCTCGAAGTAACACAGCTCGCGCCAGAAATCATACTGGGTGATCCAGGGACACCCAACGTCATTGCCAAGTGCCACAGGAACCCCCTGCTCCAGGGCCGCCTTGGCATTCGCGATAATGCCCTCGAAAACCATATTGCCGTTAAACTGCTCGACCTCGCTTGCGCAAGAGACCGAGCGATCGAACAGCGCATACGGAAGTGCGGGAGAAAGAGTAGTGCACAGGAAGGATTTCCTCTCTCCGAACAGGCGCATCACCTCATCCGTCGGAGCAGCGCCGTGCTCGATCGAATCTACGCCACACTCGAGCGCCATGCGCACGCCTTCAGTTGACTCGACGTGCGCAGCAACGACGAAACCCAGCTCGTGCGCCTTGTCACAGACTGCACGCACCATATCCGGTTTCATCTTGAGCTCGCCAGGCGTGCCCTTTTCCTTGGCGTCAAGAACGCCGCCGGTAATCATGAGCTTGATAAGGTCAACGCCCTGCGCCTTGGCAGCCTCGACCTGCGCAAGCGCCTCTGGGATGCTATTTGCCGCGATGGCAACCGACCCTGCCATATGACCGCCCGGCACCGATATGCCCATGTTGGCCGCAAGAATGCGCGGAGCTTCCAACCTTCCTGCCGCGGCGTCATCACGCACGCGCGTGTCGAAGTCGCCCAGACCACCGACTGTGCGTATGGTGGTGACGCCGCTGTGCAGCTCCAGGCGTGCGTACTCGGATACAAGACGATATGCAACGGCTCGCGTGAGGCCATTTGCCATGATCTTCTTTACCAGCGCCTCGTTATCGCGCTGCTTCTTCTGGGGCTTGCCGTTGCCTGCCAGATGCACATGCATATTTATGAGGCCCGGAAGCAAATAGGCACCCTTGAGGTCAAAGGTCTCGCAACCAGACAAATCGGCGTCGGCTAGGGGTACAACATCAGCGATATGCCGTCCCTCGACCACAACCGCATGGTTTTCAAGTACATCCATACCCTGGGTTCCGTCAAGAACGTTTGCATTGATATATGCTGTCCTCTTGCCCTGGGCAGCGGCGCCGGTACCGATCTTCCCCATATGCGATCCCTCCACTTCTTCACCCTTACCTCGGCCTTAGTTGGCTTTGTGCCAACATACCACAAAGGTCTGCAAATGAAGGCATCCCGCAGTTGCCCAGGATCATCGCGCCCCGCTCGCCCGATGGTCTTGCGGCTGACTCATACACGTCAATGACAACCGAATGCGTTGCGGCTTACGGCAGGTTGGGAAGTTGGTGGATATCAACAGGACAATTGGGGCGAACGATCAGCATGCTTGCGTTGGGGCCCCACTGGAACAGCCCTTCTGCTGAAGCAAATTCCCGAAAAGAGAAACGGCCCAGTCGAATGACTGGGCCGTTAATGCTGGAGCTTTGCTTCCTGCGCGAAAAAAACGTCTTCGACGCTAACTAGCGATTGCGACGTCGTGCCCCGACAACGGCAGCAGCTGCGGTTGCTGCTGCAGCTGCGGCGGCGCATGAGTTAAATTGATTCTGCGTTAGAGCACCCACGCCTCGCTTTCGCGCTGCAGCTCCAACATGCGGCGGTATCTACCATCGGGCTTCTCACGCAGCTCTGCCGGGCTTCCCTGCTCCACCACACAACCGCCTTCGAGCACCACAATCTTGTCGGCATTGTCAACCGTGCGCATGCGATGTGCGATAACGAGGACCGTCTTGCCTTGAAGCAGCTCAGAAAGAGCAGCTTGCACGTGCGTCTCGTTCTCCACATCAAGTGAGGCCGTTGCTTCATCGAGCAGCACGATCGGAGCGTCTTTCAGCAGGGCGCGCGCAATCGAGATACGCTGGCGTTCTCCACCGGAAAGCCTGCTGCCGTTTTCCCCGATCATCGTGTCGTAGCCGTTGGGCAAACGCTCCACGAACTCGTCGCAGCGCGCCGCCCTCGCAGCAGCGAGAACCTCCTCGTTCGTAGCATCCTTCTTCCCGAGGCGAATGTTCTCACGCACGGTGTCGTCAAAGAGCACCACGTCCTGGAACACCTCGGAGAATGCAGAAAGCAACGTTTCCGGATCGACAGTAGAGACGTCAACGCCGCCCACAAAGATCGCGCCAGAGCTTACGTCCCAAAAACGCGAAGCGAGCTTGACGGCCGTGCTCTTGCCCGAACCGGACGCGCCCACAAGCGCTGTCACCTGCCCTTCCCGCGCCTTGAACGATACGCTGCTCAAGACGTCCTCGCCGTCGGCGTATGCGAAGCCCACGTCTTCGAAGACGACGTCATAGCCCTGAGGCTCGAACGAGGTGCTACCCGTCTGGACCGGCTCGTTCTCGATGGCGCGCATGCGCTCCAGGCTTAAACTCATGTCCATCAGCTCGGCTACAGCCTGCAAAACAACGTTGATGGGATCGTATACCCTCGTCACCGCCAACAGGTATACAAAGAACACGAGAAAGTCGACTTGCCCCGTCACGAGCAGCATCGTCCCCACCACGATGACGGATGCGATTCCCAGACGCAGAAAGCCTTGGGCAGAGCATACCGCCACACCCATAGCCAACTCGGCATCGATCTTCTCTCTCTCGAAACGATCGATGCGGCAATCAAGCTCACCCTGGAATACGCCCACCTTATTGAGCGAGCGTATCTCACGATGGCATTCAAGGTATTCCTGCAGACCATCGGCAAACGAAAGGGATGCCGCGTTCTTCTTCGCGGTATGCGACTTCTGGATGCGTGCAGTCAGAAGCAACGCCGCAAGCGCCACGGGAATGGGCCAGAGAGCAGATGCCGCCAGCCTCCAGTCGAACGCGAACATCATAGCGGCGAATACCAGCGTCGAAGCGCCCATGCCGAAAATCTGCGGCATAGTGTGCGAGAACAGGCGCTCCTGATCGGAACAGTCCTTCATGATAACGCTCGTCAAGTCGGCCAGATCGCGTTTCCCGAAGAACGAGAGCGGAAGCAAGCGCAAACGCTCCGCGATGGCGATACGCTTGCGGGCGCTTTCTTGGTAGACCACCGTGTACGTCGCGCGATATTCCCACATCTGCGTGACGAACATCACGACAAGCGCCACCACGATGCCCACTGCGTAGAGCGCCATGTCTGGCAGGCCGACAGCAGGGTCATCCAGGTACCTGATAAAATCGCTTGCAGCGAAGTACAACACCACAATGGGCAGCATCAGCATCAGGTTCGCCAACGCGCAGAACCCGGCACCGCGCATGAAGTCCTTCATACCTTGATCGGTCAAGGCAAAAGCATCTTGAATCCTACGCCACACGGCTGTCACCCCCTTCAATCCTCCACGTCGCACTTGTTCGGTAGTCTCGCCACATGCGCGCATACAGTCCGCCTTGCACGACAAGTTCTTCGTGAGCACCCTGCTCCACGACAGACCCACGGTCAATGACGAAGATGCGATCCGCATTCACGACGGTTGACAGACGATGTGCAATCATAAGCACCGTCTTGTCTTCGCAAAGCGTCGCAAGAGCGGCTTGGATCAATGCCTCGTTTTCGGGGTCGGCAAACGCCGTTGCCTCGTCAAGAACCACGATTGGGGCTCCCTTCAGAATGGCACGCGCAAGCGCGATGCGCTGACGCTCTCCTCCGGAAAGATACACGCCAGCTTTTCCTACCACGGTGTTCACACCATCGGGGAACTTGGCAATGATGTCATCGCACTGGGCCGCATGAAGAGCCGCAAGCACCTCGGCATCGCTCGCATCAGGGCGGCCCGCACGCACGTTGTCAGCCAAACTTCGTTTGAACAGCCGATCGTCTTGGAACACAAAAGAAACGGCACCCATCAGTTCCTCGACAGGAATGCATCGCACATCCACCCCGCCCACCAAAACGGAACCCTCATCTACGTCCCAAAAGCGCGGGACAAGCGATGCGAGCGTCGACTTGCCGCCGCCCGACGGCCCGACAAGAGCCACCGTCGCCCCAGCGGGAACAGAAAGCGATACGTTGCGAAGCGCCGGTTCCCTGGAACCAGGGTACGAGAAGCTGACACTCGAAAGCTCGATGCTCGCCTCCTTCGGATGGAAGGCCTTGGCAGACTCCACCTCAGCGATGGGGGCAACTTCCATGATCGTGCTCATCCGCCGCAGCGCGTCTTCGGCGATCATGACCGCCTCCGACGAATACATGACCTTCGACATCATTGTCGTCGTCATCGCCGAGAAAAACGCATAGAACAGGAAGTCGGTCAGAAACGTCGGGAAATCAGGCGCGACGGCGGCAAGCGCAATGCCCGCAGGTACGAGCACCGCAAAGGTTGAGTTGATCGCAACCAGCTGCACGACTTGGGGCCGTCGGCAATACTCGGTATAGTTCGTCGCCATGTCGCGATAGTCGACGATCGCCTCGTGGAACGCCCTGAACGAAAGCACCGTCTGCTGGAATACCTTTACCACGGGTATGCCTCGAACGTATTCGGTTGCCGCAGCGCTCATACGCATGAGAGCCGCCTGGTAAAGCTCCATGAAATGGCGGCCGCCTTTTTCGTCCTCGCGGCCCATCATCCACCACATCGCAGCAAAGGAAACGGCGATGGGGACAAGGCATAGAAGCCCCATCCTCCAGTCGAACAGGAACGCCACTACGAAGAAGATCACCGGGGTGGCGAAAGAGCCAACGAAATCGGGCAGCTTGTGGGCGATAAGGTCTTCCGTCTGGCCTGCACACCCATCGATCACACGCCGCATCTCCCCTGACGAGTGCGCACTGAAATACCCTATCGGGATGCACGCCACGTGGCGAACCATCGCTTTGCGCATATTTGCCGCAATACGGAAGGCCGCAAGATGCGAAGCCATGAGCGCACCGAAATACACGATGATACCTAACACGGCGAAAACCACGGCAAGCACAGCCCACATCGCGGCAGATGATGCTTCTGCCCAGTTCGGGTACACCGAAACCAAGTCGCGAACCACGAACCATACGCAAACAAGCGGCATCACGGTGAGCACGGCGTTTAGGAGCGAAAGACCGCATCCTACATACGCCAAAACCCGCCGCTTGCCAGCAAATCCCAACAGCTCGAGAATCGCGTTTTTCTTCTTGGCAGGACCTTCTTTCCCCACGTCCTTTCCTGCTCCTGTCGTTAGAGTACCGTCTTCCCGGGTCATTGCCATATTTACCTCCCGGCCGTTAATCTACATGCCAAGCTTGGCAAAGTGCTTCGAGAACACCTTGGTACCGATGAAACCGCCGACAAGGCCGCCAACGATGGTGGCAGCGCCGGTAACGACGCCCATTGGGCTTAGAATCGAGTTAACGAGCGTTTGGCCGTACTCGAGGGTCATGCCGGCTTGAACGCACATCTCGGCATAGGCCTCGCCCATCATAAGGATGAGAGAGATCTGCCCCAGCCAGAAGCAGAACGTGAACGCGGCAAAGGCACAGATAAGCTTGGGCTTGGTGCGCTTCTGCGGATCGCCTGCGATAAGGTCTGCCACGATACCGCCCACAACAATGCCGACAGGACCGCTCCAGAACATACCCATCAGAAGGCCGACGGCACCAACTATAATGCCCATGATGGCGATCGCGCCACGCTTCGGGACGCGATAGGCCAGATACATGAACACGGTACCAGCAAACAACGCACCTACCGTGTGAGTAAACCAGCACAGGTTTGCATTCGCGCTAAAGATAATCGAGAACACCATGAACACTAGGAACAAAAGGATGCCGAACACGGCGATAAAGACGAAGTCTTTCGGGCTCAAGCCATCACGTTCCTTGGCGGCAGAACCGATTGTTGCTTTGCTTGTCATTGTGAAACCTTTCTTTTGTTACTGTATTTCTGCAAACCCGAAATTGAGCTTCAACTTCGGAAGCGTTGCCTTGTTTAAGGGGAAGCGCTCGGCGATGCGCCCGTCTTCGACCAGGGCTATCTCATCGCATGCCGAGCAGAGGAATTCATAGTCGTGCGAGACAACGCAGACAGCGATTCCCGCATCGCGCATGCGCGCGATCTGGGCATCTATTCGACGCATGTTGCGATAATCCAAGCCGCTCGTAGGCTCGTCGAGAATCATCGCGCGGGCACTCGAAAGCAAGCCAGCAGCGATGGAAAGCCGTTGGCGCTCCCCGCCTGAAAGGGAGAGCGGGTGCCTGTCGGCAAGACCTTCGAGGGCAAGCGCAGCCTTTATTGCTGCAATCCGGTCCTTATTACCTAGGCTGTCTTCCGCGCCATCCGAAGAGCACGCGCTTGCAAGCTCATCGTCGACTGTGCTGCTGAACAACTGGCATCCCGGTTCTTGCATAACCAGGTACACACGCCCCGCCCGTTTCCTTGCGCGAAGCGGCACGTCGTCGACCTCGATCACCCCCGCTTTTTCCTTGAGAAGGCCGGCCATGCACCGAGCAAACGTCGTTTTCCCAGCCCCGTTGTGCCCCACAATACCGACGACACTACCCGGAAGGAGGCAGAAATCGAGACCGTTCAAGACCGCAGGCGCACCGCGGTAGCCGGCAACTACGCCGCTCATACGTACGATGGTTTTTCCGTAAGAAGGTGATCTGGAGGCATTCGATGCGACCGCGTCGCCCAAGGGCGACACCGCCACAACGGAGTCGATTTCAGCAAGAGAGGCGGCGCGCAGCCCCATATCGGTTCTCGTTTCAGACGGCAGAGCAAGGAACTCTGCCGCCGTCCAGTCTCCTATAACCGAACCATCGCTTATAACCACATAGCGGTCTGCAATACCATCAAGCCACCACAGGCGATGCTCGGAGATAAGCACGGTCTTCCCCTGACTTTTCAGAAGCGCAACCGTGCGCGCAAGATTCCGCATCGCATGCACATCGAGCGACGCGGTTGGCTCATCAAGCACGAAGATGTCAGGATGCACCGCATAGGCCGATGCCAGGATAACCGACTGTTTCTGCCCGCCGGAAAGCGCCTCGGTACCGCGCCCGAGCAGGCCCTCAATACCGAGCGTTGCCGCTGCCTGTGCCACACGTTCGACCATTTCCTCGCGATCGATTCCGAAGTTCTCGCATCCGAAGGCGATTTCCGAGGTCACGTCGAGATTGACGAACTGGCTACGCGGGTTCTGAAACACCGACCCGACATGTGCGGAAAGCTCGCCCATCGTCCATGCGGAAACGGGTTTTCCCGCAACAAGCACCTCACCTTGAAGGTCCCCTTCGTACATAAGAGGAATAAGCGCATTAACGAGGCGCATAAGCGTTGTCTTGCCACATCCTGACTGCCCGGTCACAACAACGCATTGACCGCGAGGAATCTTAAGCGAAATGTCACGAAGCGATGGACGGGAAGCGCCTTTGTAGCAAAACGTGCATCCATCGAGCTCGATAGCATAGGGCGAAGCCTTCGCCGCGGCGGCATTTTCCATCATCAGAGCACCCCCACTCTGATGCAAACGGAAAGTGCAAGGAGCACCATCGCAGCGATGAGACACGCGACATCGATAGCGCGCACCCTCAAGTGGTAATACGAGGTGCGGTGCGCACTCGCCCCCACGCCGCGGACGACAACCGCGTTCCCCAGTTCGTCGGCGATCTGGCCCAAACGCGCGATCACGGGCACAAGGAAATGTTCGGCGGTCTTCGCAGGATGGCGCACGACCGACCTCGGCGTGAGCGCGATACCGCGCGTCTTCATAGCATCGGCGACAGCGGAGAATTCGCGTCCCATGGTGGGGAGGAAACGAAATGCCACGCACACAGCCACCGACACGTTCACAGGAACATGCATCGCCTGCAGCGCACAAGCGAGCTCACCAAGACGCGTGGTTGCGATCATATTGAAAGCGAACATAAAGGCGGGCAGAACATGACGATACATAAGAAGCGATGCCGCAAAGGGCGAAAGCAAAGTGTTCCCACTCGCCACGAACAGCTGCGCCGTTACGGCGAATAAAACGTAGAAGGCAAGCCAACACACAATCGCGAAGAAGCGGCGGCAATATGCCATCACGACAACGGTAAGCGCCAAAACGCCCATCTCGGCAAACAGGCTTTGCGTAAGCGCCATCTGCACGTTGATTGCCACCAGCACCGTAAGCGATACACGCGGGTCGAGACGGCGCGGCGCAGCGTTGGCCGATGCAGAAGGCCTCGCCTGGGCCACCCCGCTTAAAGGCAACGAAGTATCCGTCAAAACAGCCATGCGATATTCGTCCTTCTTCCCGTTGGTTGATTGGTTGATTAGTTAGTTAGCCATTGGTAACTTCTTCGCGTTATAATAGGACTCGATGCAACAGCGCAAAGACGGAACAGAAAGATGGAAAACTACGCCGAAAAGAAAACAAGTTCTACCGAAAAATCAAATGAAAGCAATGCCACAGAACAAGAAAACCCGCTTTACAAAATGTTCGTCACGCAGCTTTCTCAGTTGCACACCGTATGCGCGGAGGAAGCGCTCGCGCGCGGATTCGGACAGGCCAACCTGGTGCGAAGCATCGGCGAGACGTGGTTTGTCGACCCTCGATACGGCAGGGGCTCTTATTGGTTCTACCTCATGGACCGTGACACCATCGTCGTGTCGATGGACATCACATACAAATGTGCCGTGGGGGCGGCCATAGAGACTGTCCCCTATCTGGGGTTCGGCCTCTATGAACATGCGATGCCCATGTATTGCTCGCCTGAGTGTGCCGGATCAAACTGCAAGCTCATAGGGCACAACTGGGATGGCGGCCCCCACATAAGCTCGTTCGAGCCAGGCAAGAGGCTGTCATCGGCATCGATAACCATAGCCCCTGAAGCGATACACCGCTATGCAGATGCCTTGCGTTGCGATGTGGAGAAACTACATCACGCAATCGTAGGGCTCACCATGTCAGACGGCGTGCCCGGCTTACCCTCGGCGCTTCGAGGGCTCAACATCACCTGCCCCGCCGCATCGGTAGCCGATGCATATTATCACGCCAAAGTGATTGAATGCTTCGCGCTACTGGCAACCAGCATTCACGGGGAGAGCACGGCGGCGGACGCCGTGCGCATAAGCGACAGGGACTGCGTCAGCTGCATCTGCTCCTACATCGACGGCAACTTGTCATCCGATCTCAGCACTAAAACGCTGTGCGATATCGCCCATGTAAGCGAAGGGAAGATGATATCGGCATTTCGCAATGTACAGGGTGAAACGCCGCAAAGCTACATCCGCGCACAGCGCCTGGAATACGGTCGGCGCCTTCTTCTAGATGAAAGCCGCGAAATCGGTAAAATCGCCAAAAGCGCAGGCTACCGCAACCAAGGAGCATTCACCGACGCATTCAAGCGTGCCTACGGCGCGACGCCGCGCGCCTACCGTAAAAGATTACGCGCAGAATAGAAAAGGCATCGCAAAGCGTCACGCCGCCCTGAAAACAAAGGGGGGGCGACCAAGCTACTCAGAACTGTTCACCTAACCCGTTGACAATGGAGAGATGCAACCTGCGATTTTCGAACCACTTGCAAGCTCCTGCGACTACTCACTTGCGGTTGTGCCATCTGATTCCTGATCGGTGCGCCATTCATTGCCGTATTTATCATTTCCAAGTGGACGATCAATATGAGCGATGAAATGCCGTGCCTACGAATAAACCCGACCAGGCCAGCTTTTCCGCTGTCATATGCCCCAAGCAAGAAACGGCCCAGTCTAATGACTGGGCCGTTTCCACTGATACTTTGCCTGCTTACGCGAACGATCGTTTTAACGCCTGATAGCGGCTGCGGCGCCTTGTCGCAGCAATGCCCTTCGGAGGAAAAAACCAAGCTCATAATGCGGAGGCGAAAGAATGCAAATAGAATTCGATGCGCTCAGTTTTGTCTATCGAGTAGGGATGATCTCGATCCACTGACCGTCGGGGTCGGCGATGAAGTAAAGACCCATAGAGGGATTCTCACGAATGATGCAACCCATCTTCTCGTGAAGCTCATGGATGGCGTCGAAGTCGTCTACGACAAAGGCAATATGGGTGTCCTTGCCTCCATTATCATATGGCTCAACCTGGCCGCGGTTCCAAGTGAGTTCAATTTCAAAAGGAGCCTCTTCGTTTGCCATAAAAGTATTGGTCCATGATCCGTCCTCGGGACCCATTTCTCGCACCACCTTAAAACCAAGCGCCTCTTCGTAAAATTTGATGCTTGCTTCCTTGTCCAGCACATGGGTGCAGCGATGCACAAACCTTGCTTTCATTCAGTATCTCCTTCAGGTGTCAGTTCTGTTTCCCTATTACCTATCGTCCCTATTCGCACATATTCGGCTGACCAGTAGAAATCTCAAAACCTGCCGTCACCGGAATCGTCTCATCGGTGATAGCACTAGAGTCGTCGGTCGACATGAAGAAGACAACCTTCGCCACTTCATCAGGCTCGACAATGCAACCGAGCGGGCTGTTCTTACTGAAGGCGCTCTTCATCTCTTACGGGAACATGCTGGTATCGGTCGAACATGGAGCAACGTTGTTCACACGGATCCCGCACTTGCCGTAATCAAGCGCCATAGCGCACGTCATGTTGATGACGGCTGCCTTCGAAGCGTTGTAGGCGGTCATGCCGTAATCACCGAACATTCCCGAAACAGGCGTGATGTTTACAATGGCACCCTTGCGAGCCTCCATCATCTCGGGAAGGA
>ERZ507086.900-NODE-900-length-13073-cov-8.673990_pt1 | contig 13073 bp, 8 predicted proteins | sample MGYA00512292_ERZ507086 | MGnify/ENA metagenome assembly ERZ507086
TATTCTGGTAGTCCGGGTTGTGGATCAGGTCCTCGTAGAAGGCACCGCAGCGATCAATCATCTGCTGAATAGATTCGCCGTCTTTCGGTGGCTTGTAACCGAAGGGATCCGTGAAGAACTGTTCAAAATCTTTTGACGGAATCTGATAATTCTCCCTTCGACAGCAAAGTCCTTCCCACTCTCCGAAACTGATCTCTTCTATTCTCTCATCCGTAAGAATCGGTATATTTCTGTCACCCAGTACCAGTCCGGCGGTCTCGTAAGCCCGTTTTAACGGGCTTGCGATTGCCAGGTCAAAATGTACATCTTTTAATTTTTCACCGGTGATTTTTGCAAGGCGGATACCGTTTTCGTTCAGTTCGATATCCGTTCTTCCCTGCAGCCGTCCCAGAGTATTCCATGAAGTTTCTCCATGACGAATTAGATATATTTTCATCTTTTTTACTTTCTAAGCTGGATTCCCATGCCTTCCAGACCATTCAGGATCTTGTTCATAGCGCCATTGATTTCTGCTTCTTCGAGAGTTTTCTCTTTGGAGCGGAAGGTCAGAGAATAAGCAACGGACTTGAATCCTCTTTCGATCTGATCTCCTTCGTAAATATCAAACAGTTCGAAGTGTTCCAGAATCTTACCGCCTCTCTGAGCGATCATATGTTCGATCTGTCCAACCATGATCTCTTTCGGTACTACCATGGAGATGTCACGGTTTACTGCAGGGAATTTTGCGATTCCTTCGTATTTGCGGTCGAAGGATGCATGTTTTACGACATTCAGGATATCCAGAACTGCCACATATGCGCGCGTTCCGATACCATAGGTATCTGCCACTGCAGGATGCACTTCGCCCAGATAACCCATCACTTCACCTTCGTAGCTGATCAGAGCCTGACGACCCGGATGCAGGAAAGTCTTACCGGCTTTCGGATCGTACTCAGTTTTCTTATGCATACCGATCTGATCGAAGAACTCTTCTACTACACCCTTCATATCAAAGAAATCACCGTCTCCGTACATACCCAGAGTGAACATCATACGTTCATCCGGCAGTTCGGTCAGCGGAAGTTCTTTTGGCAGATATACATTGCCCAGTTCGTACAGACGGACATTTTTATTTCTTCTGTTATAGTTTGTTGCCAGAGAAGTCAGCATACCATTCAGAGAAATGGTTCTCATGATACTAAAATCTTCACCCAGCGGGTTGGAAATGGTGATTGCTTTTCTCAGTTCATCTCCTGCCGGAATCTGCAGTTTGTCAAATACCTTCGGGCTTTCGAAAGAATAGCAGTATCCCTGGGAGAATCCACAGTACTCAGCCACATCTCTTGCTACTTCTTCGATCCTCAATTTAAATGGCAGTTTTCCTGTTGTTGCCTCACCACTTGGCAGTGTGGTCGGAATATTGTCATATCCGTAGAAACGGGCAACTTCTTCTGCGATATCTGCAGTACGGAAGATATCATGACGGAAGGTCGGAGCAACAATCTCGTTGGTTGTTTCATCGTAAGCCAGTTCTACCCTGGACAGGTACTCCAGCATATCTTCTTTGAAGATATCAGTTCCCAGAAGGCTGTTGATTTTTTCCGGTTCAAACGGTACTCTTACAGGTTCTTTTTTCTTGGTATATACATCAGCCACACCACCAACAACTTCACCGGCTCCCAGTTCTTCCATCAGCTGGCAGGCACGGTCGATGGCTGCCAGTGCATTGTTCGGATCCAGACCTTTTTCAAATTTTCCGGAAGCATCTGTACGAAGTCCGATTCTCTTTGCAGACAGACGGATATTCGGACCGTCAAAGCATGCTGCTTCAAACAGAACTGTTTTTACATTGTCTGTGATCATGGAATTTTCTCCGCCCATGATACCTGCGATACCGATAGATTTTTCTCCGTCACAGATCATCAGAACGTTTTCATCCATCTGGCGTTCCTGACCGTCAAGAGTAACAAATTTTTCGTCTTTTCCGGCGCGGCGTACATGGATCTCATGATTTGCGATCATATCCAGATCATAGGCATGCATCGGCTGACCATATTCTTCCATGACATAGTTTGTGATATCTACCAGGTTGTTGATCGGGCGGATGCCGTTGGCAGCCAGACATCTCTGCATCCATTTCGGGGACGGACCGATTTTTACATTTTTTACGACTCTTGCGCAGTAACGCGGGCAGAGATCTTTGTCTTCTACGGTTACTTTCACATAATCATTGACATCTTCGTCATTACCGGTAGCTGTTACAACCGGCGGAACAAATTCTTTACGGAAAGTAGCTGCTGCTTCTCTTGCGATCCCCAGTACACCGTAGCAATCTACACGGTTGGAAGTGATCTCATATTCAATCACCGCATCGTTCAATCCCAGTGCCTCGATTGCACTCGCACCGACCGTGGCATCTTCCGGGAAAATATAGATTCCGTATTCCGGAGCTTCCGGATACATTTCTCTTGTGGAGCCAAGTTCTTCGATGGAACACATCATACCGTAGGAATCCACACCACGCAATTTTCCGGCTTTGATCTTGATTCCGCCCGGAGTTTTCTTACCGTCGTGTCCACCTGCAACTCTTCCTCCCGGAAGAACAACCGGAACTTTGTCTCCTTCTTTTACATTTGGAGCGCCGGTAACGATCTGTGTTACTTCATTGCCTACATTTACCTGGCAGATGATCAGTTTATCTGCATCCGGATGTTTCTCAATCTTTTCAATCTGTCCGATCACGATATTTTCCAGATCGGCATCCAGTAATTCATATCCTTCAACTTTTGTTCCGGACAGTGTCATCGCATCTGTATATTCCTGAGCTGTGACGTCCAGATCCGGGACAAACATTTTAATCCATGATAAAGATGTATTCATTCTTTTAATCCTCCTAGAACTGTTTTAAGAATCTGTAGTCATTTTCATACAGAAGGCGCATGTCATCGATCTCGTATTTCAGAAGTGCGATACGCTCCAGACCTACACCAAAAGCAAAACCGGTATATTCTTTCGGATCGATGCCACACATCTCAAGTACATGCGGATGAACCATACCACAGCCAAGGATCTCGATCCAACCGGATCCTTTACAAAAACGACATCCTTTGCCACCGCACTTGAAACAGGATACATCAACCTCTGCACTCGGCTCTGTAAATGGAAAATGATGCGGACGGAATTTTGTTTTTGTTTCCGGTCCGAACAGTTCTTTTGCAAATTCTTCCAGTGTACCTTTCAGGTCAGAGAAAGTAATATGTTTGTCGATTACCAGACCTTCGATCTGATGGAAGGAAGGAGAATGGGTTGCATCTACTTCGTCAGAACGGAATACACGTCCCGGTGCGATCATACGAATCGGCAGTTTCCCTTCTTCCATGGTTCTCGCCTGAACCGGAGAAGTCTGGGAACGAAGCAGAATGCTGTCTGTGATAAAGAAAGTATCCTGTTCGTCACGAGCCGGATGATCTTCCGGAATATTCAATTTGGTAAAATTGTAATCCGCGTACTCAACTTCCGGTCCTTCCACAACTTCATAACCCATACCGATAAAAATTCTTTCTACTTCTTCCAGTGCAATGGTATTCGGATGACGATGACCAACGTTTGCTTTTTTTGCAGGCAGTGTGACATCGATTACTTCTGCTGCCATCTTTGCTTCCCGCAGTTCTTTCTCCAGACGGGTTTTTGTCTCCTCCATCATAGTTTCAATTTTTGCCCTGGCTTCATTCACCATCTGTCCTACTTTCGGACGATCTTCCGGAGCTACATCCTTCATACTTTTCAGCACAGAAGTAAGCTGTCCTTTTTTACCAAGGAAATTTACTCTTACATCATTCAGTTTGTCCAGGGCGTCTGACTGTTCAATCTTCTCAGAAGCTTCATCCAGAATCGCCTGTAATGTTTCTTTGATACTATTACTCATGGCAGTTCTCCTTTTCTATTTGTTGGGGATAGCACAATGCAACGGGTAAAATACGCTACGCGATTTTTATTCGTTTTCGCAACTATGAGAGACACGCTACGCGAGTTTCTCATAGTTATCGCGGCAGTCGCCAAGGTCTCGTGCAAGCACGGACTTTGGCTCGTTGCTCGCGTAAAAAAAGCCTCGCCCTTCCAGATTACTGGAGGGACGAGGCAATTATATCATCTCGCGGTACCACCCTGATTTCCGATTAAAATATTAACGGACACTCATTAAGACTTAACGCGTCTGTACGTCTTCTCTTACTTGTCTTTCGGAGAAGAAGCTCCAGTGGGAATCTCAATATATATCTGAACTTAAAGGAGCTCGCAGCCGGTGACTCCTTCTCTCTGTAAGAAAATATATATCTACTGACACTTTCTCAGCTTTTTTCTTTCGGCATAAATTATAGTATGGATCCGCTTATCTGTCAAGTTTTATTTCCGCTTTATTCCTACTTCATACCCTCTTTGGTATTTACCCCTGTTACTGTTCCGGTCATTTTTCAGTAGCTTCTACAATTCCTTCTTTTCTGTCGTTTCCTTTTCTGTCATTTTCTTTTCCTCTGTATCATTTTCGCGGATTCCTTTTAACAGTCCCTGGTACTCGCTGCGAATAAGCTCGCTTGCCATTTGATGCAGCCTGCGAAGGCGTTCTTCAAAATAAGCATTGATTTCCGCCCCGATCAGAACAATATACATACAAAAATATAACCACAAAAGAACCAGAATAATCGTCGTCAGGCTTCCGTACATGTTGGAAAATCCATCGTAATAATCCAGATAGACAGAAAATCCAAGGGAAAACAGTGACCACGCCACCGCCGAGACCACCGCTCCCGGTATCTGACTCCGAAAAGAAGTCTTTCTGTTCGGCAGAAATTTATAGATCATCAGGAAAATCAGTGCCAGTACAACAAGTGAAACTGCTGTACGCATACCAATGACATAGGCAGTGACTTTGGCAAGCGTCGGAATGTACTTTGTAAGAAGTTTCTGGATACTGTTACCGAATACCAGAAGAATCAGGCTGCTGATGACAGCAAGAATAAAGATCAGTGTATACAGAGCAGACCGTATCCTTGTCACCACATAATTTCTCGTCTCTTTTACATGATAAATCGCATTGACCCCATTCGTCAGTCCCTGCAGGCCTTTCCCCGCACTCCAGAGGGTAAAAACCGCACTGATTGGTACAATTGCTGTTGATTTGTCATAGACCTCCTGAATAATACTAAAAAGAAAACTTCGAAAATCTCCCGCATCCGGCATAATCTGCAAAAGAATCTCCACTACCATATCTTTTGTAATAGAGACATACGTTACCAGCGGAAGCAGAAGCATCAAAAAGGGCACAAAGGACATCAAAATAAAGAAGGCTGCCTGTGCGGCAAATGCGCTCACATGATCCTGAGCCATGCGGTTCATGAATCCGGTCATGATTTTTATAAACTTTTTCATTTTGCTTTCCTTTCTGCGCAATATCTGGTTTTTACATAATTATTTTTATCATACTATTTTTTCAGAATTCTTGCAAGTTTTCTATAGTAATATTCTGATAGAAAATCTTCAGAATGTCCCGCCAGCCAAGACCATTTTCTGCAAGATGCTTTGCTCCGTTCTGACTCATCCCCACACCATGCCCATAACCTCCACCGGTAAAGTCAAATGTACCCGCTCCCTGTTCTTTCCTGAAATCGACTATAAAACAGGCACTCGGCAGTAATTCCATCGTATCACAGACACTTCCGTCATTTCTGCTTACAGACAGCCCTTTTATCGATAAGAATTTTCGGATCACATATTCGTTTTCAAGTGTTGCGTTTTGATTCTCTCCCTGAATCTCCAGTGTTTTTACTCCTCCACCGGGATTTCTTCCCTGTATGGATAAGCCGGTAAATGCACCAAGCTGAGGCCATTTACTTTCGCTGCGTTCTTTCAGCATTTCCCATGGAATACAGACTTTCCATCGATACCAGACATCTTCTTTTTCATAATCTCCTGCATCCCTCTGCAAAATTCGTTCCCGAAACGACTGTTCTGTCATTTCCGGCTGCAAGGTACCGTTCACCATGGTTTCCACAGCCTTGTGACTCACTGCAATGCTCCTAAGATATGGAGCGCTTTTTTTCGCGTTCCATACTTCATCTGTATCGGTGCAACCCCAGGAAGTCGAAAAAAAATATGCTTCAATCGGTTTTCCATCACTGAGTATTATCATCCCCCTGGTAGCATCCACCGCCTGACTGCTTGCCGCCTGTTCGGAAATGTTGTTATACACCTGACAGGAAACAGTATCGTCCACATCCGCATCCCACTCTTTCATTCGTTCTTCTCTGATCTGCCGTACTGCATATGTTCGTGCGCAAACTGCCTGTGCACAGAGTGCTTCTGCCGGGGCATCCGCAGGCATCTCACTCGGCACAACTCCTTTCAGATAAGATTCCAGATCAACCTGGTTGATCACTCGAAAACCTTGTTTCTCTCTCGTCACTTCCAGAATACCCTGATATGCCGGCGCGCCCTGACTTCTTCTGACAGAATTCAAAGTCAGTGACATTGTGTCCGGTGCTTCCACAATGACTGTCTGCCCAGGCTGCATCCGTTCTGACAAACAGAGTTCTGTGCCAGCCTCCTGCTGCACTGTTATATCCCCTTTTACCAAGTAGGGTGCCGTACAGGATATCCTCACATCCGAATGAAGATACTGCTCAGTTCCGTCAACAGAAATCAATACACGAATTATCGTCTCTTTTCTTTCCGTATTTTTTTCCTGTTCCATATTTGTCAATGATGTAGTCGGATTATCTATCTCCTCATTTCTTTTCTGCTGTTGTTCCGTTTTTTTTCGAGTGTTCTTTGCTTCTGCCATCTGTTGCTCTGTCTGCAGTTTTTCAAGATACTTTTTTTCTTCCTCCCTCTGTTTTCCTTCCCATATTCCCGGCAGAAACATCACCAGAAAAATTATCACAGCACCCGCAATCGTCCATATCCATCTCCATGGAATATTTTTATATGTTTCACCATTTTTTTCCATATCTCAGTATATGGCATTTTTCTGAAAATTATCCGGCCGGACTTGTTATGTTTTCAGTCAAAATTTGTGAGGTTACTGTTCAACGCTAGAGCGTGTTTGAAAAAGGCTTTCTGCAAAATGGGGCTTGCAGATTGCGGAAATGATTTTTCAGACACGCTCTAAGATCCCACGAACGGTTTTTTGTGGACGAAAGTCATAAAAAATACACAAAAAGGATCCCATACCCTCAATTAACGGGTACAGAATCCTTCTATCCTGTTTATAAATTAATTATTTTACCAGAAAACGATATACTGTTTTTGTGTCGTACTTCTCTCCTGCTTTCAGGAAAGGCTGTGCGAAATGGGTATCGTTGACCGCGTTCGGGCAATACTGGGACTCCAGGCAGAATGCATGGCGTTCAGCATATACCGCGCCATTTTTTCCTTTTTCGCCGTTTACGAAATTTGCTGCATAGAACTGAACAGCCGGGCAATCTGTATATGCTTCCATAGCGATTCCAGTTTTTTCGCAATAAGCTTTTGCCATCCAGTCAAAGGCACCTTCCGGTTTATCCAATACATAATTATGATCGTATCCACCTGTCATCTGTAACTGCGCAAAATCTGCATCGATTTCTTTACCGATTGCCTTTGGCTCTGTAAAATCCATTGGAGTTCCGGCTACAGGAGCAAGTTCACCGGTTGGAATGGATTTGGAATCGCTCACTGGTGTGTAAGTAGTTGCATTCAGCTGAATTGTCTGTTCATATACATTACCGGAATCATGTCCACCCAGATTAAAGTAGCTGTGGTTTGTCATATTCGCCACCGTATCCTGATCAGAAATTCCTTCATAGTGAATCTCTACGGCATTATCATCGGTCAGTGTGTATGTAACTGTCACATCAAAGTTTCCGGGAAATCCCTGTTCACCATCCGGGCTGTGATGACGGAAAGCAACCGCCTGCTCTTTTGTTTCTGCTTCCCACATCATGAATTCAAATCCATCCGGACCACTGTGCAGACTGTTTCCTTTTTCATTTGGTGTCAGCTGAATCTTTTTTCCATTCAGTACAAAAGAGGCATCCTTGATACGATTTCCGTTTCTTCCGATTGTAGCACCAAAATGAGGAGAATTTACCTGATAATCTTCTCCGTGATCATATCCTAATACCACATCTGTCAGCACACCATTTTTGTCCGGTACCAGGACACTTACCAGAATCGCGCCAAAATCTGTAACCTTCATCACCATACCGTTTTTATTGGTTACCGTATACAAAGAAATGGCTTCTCCTTTTTTTGTTGTTCCAAAGCTTTGTTTTTCTACACTCATAATACCCTCCATCTCAGTCACTTTCCAGGACCGTTCTCTTAATAATCTTTTGTACCAGCCCTCAGTCTTGTCCCAACAATGTTCCGACTGTTATACAGCTGTACTATTACATAAAAAAGGAGTCATATCATGACTCCCCATCTTCCTTTTATAACCCCGGAGTGCCGTTTCCCTTTTTTTGACGCCTAGCGACTGCTAGGTGGGTGACCGCAGTATCTCTTTTGTCTTCCGCTGCATAATGACGGCCTGACATCCAATCAACAATATAGGAGTCCCATAAACGTAAATGTAGGTTCAAAATAAAGAGAGGGTCGCACACCCCAGGTGTTACTTTTTATTGTATTATACCCTAGTCTATGTTGTATTTCAAGGAATAATGTACAAAAAATTCAAATTTTTGATGAATACTTTAGGTCACAGTGACCGAATGGGCTGTTTTCTTTCTTCATCACTGAATGCCGAGAATTTTCTTCACTACAACAGGCATCTCCGCTACATCTGCTACCGTATTATGACGAACTTCAGCGTTACGGATTTCTTCGATTGCATTCGGCACTGCCACACCGGAAATTTCAGATAACTGGTCGATCAGTTCAAAATCTCCCATAGCTGCATATTTTCCTTCATCAATTGCTTCCATCACGCTTCTTGTAAACTTATATGGGCTTGCTGTAGAGGCAATCACAGTTTTAGCTGTATCACCTGTTTCCTCTGTATACTTTTTATACACTGTTGCAGCTACACTGGTATGTGTATCGATCACATAACCACAGTCTTTATAAATTTTACGAATCGTTTCCGCAGTCTCCTCTTCCGTTGCATAGTTGCCATAGAAATCAGCCAGCTGCATCTTCATTTCATCTGTGATATGATAAGCACCATCTTTTGTCAGTTCTTCCATCAGAACTTTATTTTTCTCCGGATCATTTCCTGCGATTCTGTAAATCAGACGCTCCAGATTGCTGGAAATCAGGATATCCATAGATGGTGATGTTGTCAGAATAAACTCTCTGTTTCTGTCATAAGTTCCTGTAGTAAAGAAGTCAAACAGTACTTTATTGTCATTAGACGCACAGATCAGTTTTTTAATCGGCAGACCCATATTTTTTGCATAGTAAGCGGCCAGGATATTTCCAAAGTTACCGGTAGGAACTACTACATTAATCTCTTCACCCTGCTGGATCTGTTCTGTTTTATACAGATTTGCATATGCATATACATAATACACAATTTGCGGAATCAGACGGCCGATATTGATCGAGTTTGCAGAAGAGAACTGATAACCAGCCTCTTCCAGCTCTGCTTTCATCTCAGTGTCGTTGAAGATTTTCTTTACGCCAGTCTGCGCATCATCAAAGTTTCCGCGAATCGCAACAACGTAAGTATTGTCTCCTTTCTGAGTTACCATCTGTTTTTCCTGAATAGGACTCACACCGTCTTTCGGATAAAATACGATAATTTTAGTTCCCGGTACATCAGCAAAACCTGCCATTGCTGCTTTTCCTGTATCACCGGAAGTTGCAGTCAGAATTACGATGTCATTGGTCACACCGTTTTTCTTCGCAGCTGTTGTCAGCAGATATGGAAGAATCGACAGAGCCATGTCTTTGAAAGCTATTGTAGATCCGTGGAATAATTCCAGATAATAGGCACCATCTGCTTTCACAAGAGGTGCAATGACATCGGTATCAAACTTCTTATCATAGGCAGACTGAATACATTTCTTCAGTTCTTCTTCTGTGAAATCAGTCAGAAAACGACTCATTACTTCGTAGGCAACTTCCTGATAAGACATCTGTGCCAGCTGTTCCATAGGGACGTCCAGTACCGGAATCTGATCCGGTACAAATAAGCCGCCATCTTCAGAAAGACCTTTTAAGATTGCATTGGATGCAGTTACTGTACTTCCATTTCCTCTGGTGCTTCTGTATAATACTTCCATTCTGTACACTCCTCACATATTTTTATGCTTTTATGTAGTAAATCACTATAGTTTAGAATTATAACACAGGTCACTTTTTATGGCAATCCTATTTTCTTTGATTTACATACCTGCATATTCATGTTTTTATGTAACTGTTCAGCAGGTAGCATCCCACAAGGTGTTTTGCAATCTCAAATATAAAAGCTGTGACCACCATGTGCAAACAGGAATGTCAGTTTTTCATCAAACCACTTCACGTTCTTTTCATCTGCCTGATCTTTCGCAATAAAGTACAAAGCTCCCTGCGACAGATCATCACCATCTATCGCACGATTTACTGCTTCTCTGGTATCATCCGAAACAGTCACTGTATAGATTCTGCCATCTTCTGTCGGCGAAAACTGTGGGCTTCCACCTGTCCGATCCCAGATTACAGATGTTACATTATCAGGGAACTGGTCACTCGAGACACGGTTCAAGATAACATTCGTTACCATGATCTTTCCGTCCAGATCTTCTCCTCCTGCCTCCGCTTCCACGATAGCAAGGAGATTCTCATAGTCTTTATCTGACATACGCATCTGTTGAGTCAGATCATCCGTCTCCTGATCTGCGGCTTCCAGTGCCTGAATCATCCTGGTCCCTACATCCAGTTTTGCTACGGTTTCTGTCCGGATCATCCACTGTCCGACAAGAACAGTCTCACAGGGACCTCCAACAGCCCGATAACTTTTTGTAAGTCCTTTTGTAGCCAGGATTCCATCGATTACCCCTGCATAACCACAGGGGATCGTCCCGTCAGGATCATCATCCCCGGTATCTGATTCTTCCTCTTTTTGGCCGGATGCTTCCTGTGTGACTGTTATTTCTCCCATTTGTTTTACGATCATCGGCTTGCTGCCCATCAGGCTTCCAACAGCCGCGATAACCACCGCTGTACCTGCTCCCACTGTCAGACATTCTCTTTTCCGTTCTCTGACTGCCCGCAGAAGCATCGCCCGAAGGGAATTCCAGACCTTTGTTAATCGTTCCATTTCTATTCCTCTTCGTTCTTTTCTTTTTCATAATTCTGTAATATTTTATTCATAATTATAAATATCCGTAAGAACAAAGTCAATAGAATCTCTGTTTTTTCTACTTATTTCACGAATTCTCTCCCACTTTTTCATGAATAATGCTGGTTTATTTGATTTTCTACCCACTTTCTTTTATTTTTCGATATATTTTATTATTTTAAAACATTTCCAATCATTTCGTAACAACTACTCTTTTTGTTATAGGGCGATGTAATATATTCTTAATAGGTAACATAGAATAATCTGTCGAACGACATGAGGTGATAAATAATGTGCAAATAAACACCTGTTGAAATTCTAGTTTCATCGGGAAAACCATACCCAGAAAATCCAGTATTTATGGGCTTTTTCACGATCGGCAAAAATTGAAAAAAGACCAAAATCAATGATTTCTCACTAATTAAGGTCTTTTCTATGCATTTTGAACATTTTCGATGAGAATACGCTATTTTGCCCCCTGATTGTTTTCTTTTTATCGGTTATTAATTGCTGTAACCAGCGCATCAATAGATGCGCGGATTATATATATCACAGTCTATCAAACAAAGCCCAATTTATAGGCGTTTCCGCCATTTTTTAATCGTGTGTACACACCGTCATACACTATTTTTTCGAAAATCAATCGGAATGACTTTTTCATTCGTATCATTTCGATCTTTTTCGTAATAAAAATTGTATTTCTTACATTCTTCTTTTAAGAATTCCGTTGATGGATGCGCGTATACGTTTAACATATCCAAGGTTGCATGCCCCAAAAGTTTTTGAATCGCATTAGGACTCAATCCATACTCCACACACCTTGTAGCATGTGTATGACGAAAAATATGGGGGTGTAAAACAAGCAGTTCTGGATCTCTATGTTGCATTTCTGCCATAAATACCTCTTCCTCATTCACTCGATTTACTCCCTGTAAACAATACACCCATGCTTCACCTGGCGTCAAGCTTTTCCCAGTCTTAGTTGTAAATATCAATTCTGGATATTCTTCAAGCAGATAGTTTGTTGATCCCCATTGACGATTTCTGGTTTTATCCTTATCTTGTTTTGTTTTCCATTTAAGGAATTTATATGCCACAAAATCACTCAGTGGAATTACTCGTTTACTTGTGTATGACTTTGGAGAAGTGATATAAGTTCGCTCTTTCCGCAATTTTTGATTTTTCCTATCATAATGTTTCGTTCTGAGTAATGTTTTAGATATGGAAATGGTTTTATTCTCAAAATCTATATCTTTCCATTCTAATGCACATGCTTCACCAATACGCATACCGGTATATAATAATATGTAGAATAATTCCGCATAGCGCTGTCCAGAGATAGCTTCGAAAAATTTCTTTTCCATCTCGGGAGACAACGGGACGATCTGTTCCTTATAATCAATAGGTAATATAACACCTTCACATGGGTTTCGTAGTATCATATCATTTTCTATTGCTTTTTGTAATAATCCTTTGAGCAAATTTTTACTCGATAAAATCGTTTTATATGCATATCCTTTATCATACAAATTATTTATCGCTTTTTGTACATGTGACTGACGGGTATCTGCAACCTTTAAGTGTCCAAGATCTTCTTGAATTCTTTTATAGTTGTTTGTTCTGGCAACAATCGTAGTATCTTTAACATTGATACTATAATTTTTCATCCAAAAATCATAAAACTGATCCAGTGTCCAATTGTTCAGGTTGGTTACACTGTTCGTTTCATATAAATGTTTCTTTGAGAGTATGAAACTTTTTCTGTAAAATAATGTTTATAAGGTTCTTCTATGATACA
>ERZ507086.969-NODE-969-length-12443-cov-4.636180_pt1 | contig 12443 bp, 8 predicted proteins | sample MGYA00512292_ERZ507086 | MGnify/ENA metagenome assembly ERZ507086
TCCCCGACGGTCGTTACGGTCCAGCTACGGTATAAAGCGGGAATGTGCCGGGAAAATGGTATCTGTCCCTATATTCCCATATGAACTGGCTGGCTTGCGGGAGCTACTGCCTGGTGAAGGTGATGCTGTCTCCATCGGGGTCCCATACCATCGTATTCCCGTGAACCTCGCAAGTAACCCTGACCGTGCGGCCGAATTTGTACAGAGTTGTTTTGGTTTGGATGAGGAGATAGCCGTCATTCATCTCGTAGGTGAAGTCGACGTTATCGGTTGACTTGCCGGCGTTATACAAGGTCATAGTTCCTGTGCCGCCTTGATCGAAGACGACCTCGACCGTTGTTCCGCTCTCTTCGGCGACCCATGTTCCCGTGATGTCGTTGTTGAAAAAGAAGAACCAGCTTGCTCCTATGGCTACGACGGCTACAACCGCCACGATAACCCAGGTTAAAGGACTCTTTGTGGTTGCAGTGGTGGCCGCTGACGTTGCTGAGGCAACTTGGGTGCCCGTTGGCGCAGGTGTTGTTTGGGAGGGGCAAGCCTGACTTGGCTGGCTGTTCGTTCGCTGCAAAGGGGAGCCGCATGTTCCGCAAAACTTTGCGCCCGCCATGATCTTCGAGCCGCATCGGGGGCAGAAGTTGATAGCCATAATGTCTCCTTAGCAGTTGATTGAGAGACGAATAATCCCTCGTGCCTGATTTTAGGGAAAAGCCTGGATAATGAAAAGTTCAGCATGCGTTAAAGATCTGCTCAGGTATAGTTCCTTTTATGGAAAACAACACAGTGGATATCATTGGGGCAGGCCTTGCAGGAACCGAGGCCGCCCTTCAACTTGCCCAGCGTGGTATTGCGGTTCGTTTGTTCGAGATGCGCCCGCTGGTTCAAACCGATGTGCATCGTAGCGGGAATGCCGCCGAATTGGTGTGCTCGAACTCGCTGAAATCAACCAAACCCGACAGTGCTGCCGGAATGCTAAAGCATGAGCTTTCCTGTTTGGGATCGTATCTTATCTCGTTTGCGAATGAGACACGCGTTGCAGCAGGTGGGGCGCTCGCAGTTGATCGTGATCTGTTCTCGCAGCTGGCAACTGACGCTCTTGAGGCGCACCCTCTCATCACGCGTGTGAATGCGGAGGTAGTTGGCTTGGGTGCGGAAGGCGAAGTCCTCGTGGCGAATGGCGATGGGCCCGATGCCGCACTGTACGCGCCTGCCAATGCTGTCATCGTCGCTTCGGGGCCGCTTACCTCCGATAGGCTGGCTGCCTATATGCAGAAGCTAACTGGGCAGGGTCATCTTGCGTTCTATGATGCGGCAGCTCCGGTGGTAATGGCAGATTCGCTGGATAGGTCCAAGGTGTTCAGCCAGAGCCGCTACGAAGATGGTGGCGGTGATTATCTGAACGCCCCCTTCGGCAAAGAGGAATACGAGCGCTTCATGGAGGAACTCGTGGCCGCCGATCGCGTTATCAAGCGAGAGTTTGAGACAACTGATCTATTCCAAGCTTGTCAGCCTATTGAGGAGATTGCGCGTCGCGGCTTCGATGCCCCTCGCTTTGGGCCGCTGAAGCCCGTTGGTCTCACCGATCCGGCAACAGGGCGCCGTCCCTGGGCGGTAGTTCAACTACGCGCCGAAGATGCCCACGGGCAGAGCTTCAATTTGGTCGGTTTCCAGACCAACCTCACGTTTTCCGAGCAAAAGCGCGTATTCCGAATGATTCCTGGCCTTGAAAATGCCGAGTTTGCCCGGTATGGCGTAATGCATCGAAATTCGTTTATCGATGCCCCTCAGATGCTCAGCCGAACGCTTCAGCTGAATACCGAAGCTGCGCATGCTTTGCCGGTGCCGATTTTCGTTGCGGGCCAATTCGGCGGCACAGAGGGTTATTGCGAGGCCATTGCTTCAGGGTTGTATGCTGCGCTGAGCGTGAGTGCCCAGCTGAACGGCGAAAGCGCCCCTATGCTTCCCGATGAAACTGCTTTCGGTGCGCTCATCGCCTACGCTACTAGCCCCGAAACGCAAGACTATCAGCCGATGCACGTGAACTTCGGCATCATGAAGCCCTTTGAAAAGAAGATTCGCAACAAGCGCGAACGCTATGCTGCCTATGCCAGCCGCGGAGACGAAGCGCTGCAGGGCTACGTGGAGGCGCTGCACAAGAAGGGCTTGATCGGCTAATATGGATCTTATCGAGCAGCCCGACATGGCGAAGGAAGCGCCAAGCGGCAGGGATGCTGTGTCCTTGGAGGGGGAAACCCGCATATGCGGGGAGCTGCCCTGCGCCGGGCTGCTCGATGCGTTTTGCTTTTCGCTCTCTTCCGAACTCAATGCTTCAGCGGAAACCGTTCGTGCCTATCGGGCTGACGTGAGCGATTATCTTCGCTGGTGCGAGCGGTATGAGATTGCCCCGCTGGAGGCAACCCATCGTCATGTACGACGCTATCTTGCCTATCTCGATCAAGCTCGTTACGCGCGCCGCACGGCGAACCGCCACCTGAGTTCGATCAAGTCGTTTTATCGATGGCTCGTTGTGGTTGGGCATGTTCCCTCGAGCCCCGCTGAGGTGATTCAGGGTCCCAAACAGGGCAAGCCCTTACCGCGCGTTATCAAACAAAGTGATATGGAGCGGTTGCTCTCAGCGACTTTTGCGGGAAAAAGGCCGGAGGATATTTCCGCTATCGACCTTCGCGATCAAGCTCTCCTTGAATTGCTGTATGCGGCTGGTCTGCGTGTTTCCGAGGCATCGGGGCTTCTGTGCTCGCAGGTGTTCATGGACGAAGCTCTGCTTCGTGTTATGGGCAAAGGGTCGAAGGAGCGAATTGTCCCACTGCACAAAACGGCATGTTTGGCGCTTGCCCGTTATTTCAGCGAGGGACGCCCCGCTTTGATGAAGGGGCCCAGCCCGTATGTTTTCCTCTCCTCTAAGGGGAACCCCATGAGCACCAATGCCATCCGCACAGTGTTCAAGCGCGCTCTGGGCAAAGCCGGTTTGGATCTTTCGTTGACGCCTCATGCCATGCGTCATTCGTTTGCCACCGATTTGCTGGCCGGGGGAGCCGATCTTCGCAGCGTACAGGAGATGCTGGGCCATGCAAGCCTTTCCACCACGCAGATTTACACGCATATGACCCCCGAGCGATTGCAGGAAGCCCATCACAAAGCTCACCCCCGAGGATGACTCGCGGGTTGTCGCATCGGTGCGTTTTTGGTTCACCCGCGCGGGTTGCAATTGTGGAGCATGCGAGCTTTGCCTTGTTCTGCGGTAAAATCTTTTGTTACGAAAAAAGAGGAAGAGGCCAAACATGGGGCAGAGCTCAATCGTCATCAAAGGTGCACGAGAGCATAATCTCAAAAACGTCGACGTGGAGATCCCACGCGACAAGCTTGTCGTTATTACCGGGCTCTCTGGCTCTGGGAAAAGCTCCTTGGCATTCGACACCATTTATGCGGAAGGCCAACGTCGCTACGTGGAGAGCCTCTCTAGCTATGCCCGTCAATTCCTCGGTCAGATGAGCAAGCCCGACCTCGATTCCATCGACGGCCTTTCTCCTGCGGTTTCCATCGATCAGAAGACAACGAGCAAAAACCCCCGATCTACGGTTGGTACCGTTACGGAAATCTACGATTATCTGCGCCTTCTTTTCGCGCGCGTGGGTGTCCCTCATTGTCCTGAGTGCGGTCGCGAGATCAAGTCGCAAACCACTGATCAAGTTACCGACGATGTGTTGGCACTAGGCGAAGGTGAGCGCGCTCTTATCATGGCACCGGTTGTTGCGGGCCGAAAAGGTGAATTCACCAAGCTCTTTCAGGATTTGCAGAAAGAGGGCTTCTCCCGCGTTCGCATCGATGGGGAAGTGACGAAACTCGGCGGAGAGCCCGTTGTTCTGAACAAGAAGATCAAGCATTTCATCGATGTGGTGGTTGACCGCGTCGTGCTGAAGGAAAGCGCACGCGCGCGCATTGCCCAGGCGGTCGAAATGGCCTGCCAACTTGCCGAGGGGCGCGTTTTGGTGAAGGTGATGCACAAGGGCGAAGAGGCTGCCAACGTGGTAACTTCTTCGGGTGCTACGGGCGGTTTGGCGGAAGGCGAGCACTTGTTCTCGCTTGCGTTGGCATGCCCCGAGCATGGTTATTCCATGACCGAGCTTCAGCCGCGCGATTTCTCATTCAATGCGCCGTACGGTGCGTGTCCCGATTGCCTGGGAATCGGTAGCCGCGAAGAGGTTGATCCGAGCTTGGTGGTTCCCGATAAGTCACTTTCTCTTTCCGAAGGCGCAGTTGCGCCGTTTAGGACGGGCAACTATTACCCTCAGGTTATGCGGGCGGTGCTTGAGCATTACAACGTGAGCCCCGATACCCCTTGGGAAGATATTCCAAGGAAGGTTCAAAAAATCATGATGGAGGGCGCTCCCGACGAGAAGATCCGCGTGGATTACGTAACCGTCGACGGTCGCGAAACCTACTGGTTCATTGAATGGGAGGGCATTTGCGAAGCGGTAATGCATCGCTATAAAGAAGCGTCCTCCGACCGTCAGCGTCAGAAGTACGAGCAGTATTTTTCCATCATTCCCTGTGCAACCTGCGGTGGCAAGCGTTTGAATCCCCAGATCCTTGCAGTAACGGTTGCCGGTAAAAACATCCATGAGGTTTGCGAGATGTCGTCCCGCGACTCGCTTGCGTTCTTCGAGAGCTTGGCTTTTTCTGATGCGCAGGCGGTTATTGCGGTGCCTATCGTGAAGGAAATCAAGACGCGCTTGCGTTTCTTGGTTGACGTGGGGCTTGATTACCTCACACTCGAACGCGCCACGGCGACGCTTTCAGGTGGTGAAGCGCAGCGTATTCGCCTCGCTACTCAGATTGGTGCAGGCTTGATGGGCGTGCTTTATATTTTGGACGAACCCTCTATTGGCTTGCACCAGCGCGACAATGAGCGTCTGATTGGCACGCTTGAGCATTTGCGCGATTTGGGCAATACCGTGGTAGTGGTCGAGCATGATGAGGATACCATTCGCAGCGCTGACTACGTAATCGATATGGGGCCTGGCGCGGGTGAGTTGGGCGGTGAGGTTGTTGCCGCTGGCACGCCCGAAGAGATAATGCAGGTTCAGGATTCGCTTACCGCGCAGTATCTCAGCGGCCGCAAGTGCGTTCCTATCCCATCTGAGCGTCGGCATCCGCGTCGCGGATCCCTTCAGTTGAAGGGAGCGTGCGAGAACAATCTGAAGAAGGTCGATCTCACGGTGCCTCTTGGCACGCTTACGCTTATCACGGGCGTATCCGGTTCGGGGAAAAGCTCGCTTATCACCGATACCTTGGCGCCGGCGCTCGCCAATCGCGTGAACTACGCCCATCGCAAGGCGGGTGAGTACCGTCGACTTTTGGGTGCCGAACGCATCGATAAGGTTATCAACATCGATCAGAGTCCTATTGGACGCACGCCGCGTTCCAACCCTGCAACCTACATTGGCCTATGGGATGATATCCGTGCTTTGTTCGCCTCCACGCCAGAGGCGAAGGTGCGCGGCTATGCACCCGGCCGCTTCTCGTTCAACGTGGCGGGCGGTCGCTGCGAGGCGTGCAAGGGCGATGGTCAGAAAAAAATAGAGATGCATTTCCTGCCTGATGTATACGTCGACTGCGAGGTGTGCCAAGGCAAAAGGTACAATCGCGAAACGCTGGAAGTGACGTACCGAGGCAAGAACGTGTACGACGTTTTGGACATGACGGTTGATGAGGCTCGCGGTTTCTTCTCGAAGATCCCTGGGTTGGCGCGCAAACTCGACACTCTGCACGATGTGGGCTTGGGCTATATTCGCCTGGGTCAGCCCGCCACTACGCTTTCCGGTGGTGAGGCTCAGCGTGTGAAGCTGGCAAGCGAGCTTCAACGTCGCCAAACAGGCAAAACCTTCTATATTCTCGACGAGCCTACTACTGGTCTCCACTTTGATGATGTTCGTCAGTTGCTTGAGGTGCTGCAGCGTTTGGTGGACGCGGGGAACACTGTGCTTGTTATCGAGCATAACCTCGACATCATCAAAGCCGCCGACTACGTGGTTGACCTCGGCCCTGAGGGCGGCGATCGCGGTGGCACCATCGTGGCGTCCGGCACGCCCGAGGAAATCGCCGCGGTGCCCGAAAGCCATACGGGTCGTTTCCTGGCTCGTATCTTCGCCCAGAGCGAAGGCGGCCAAGGTGATCGTGGCTAGCGTGGCAGAATCGGGTTCTCGATGAAGAAAGTATCACGTGAAAAGGCGGCGTTGGTAGTGTTTTTCCTGCTGGGGTTTTCCGTCCTTACCATAGCCATTGCCTACATCTGCAACTTGGGCCACTCCTTGAATGTTGCTGCCAGCTCCATCGATGATGCTGCTGGAAGCTTGGATGGCTATACGGCGCTGGTATACGAGGGGACTGCTGAAAACCATCGCGAAACAGTGGTTGACACTACAGGTGTGAAAGATGACAAATTGACGCCACGCTCCCTCAACAGAGAATCAACTCAGAAAAGCGAGGAAAAAAAGGGCGAGCTCAGCGCTTCCCAGGCATCGGACGTTGCCAAGGAAGGGGAAGGCGAAAACTCGGTGTCGCTCTTTTCGCTGCGTTGCTCATATGTGGAAAAGCAGGCAAGCGTGATCGTGGTTGACGTTGCCGATTTGGGCCGGTACAACGAGCGCACCGTTGTGCGTGCGGACGGTCGCACGTTCGGTTTCCTCTCTATCGATGAGGTAACGGCGCAGCAAAGCTATTTCGCCAAGCGCGTTGCCGACTACAAGAAACTTGGCGTTGACATGGTTGTGTGCGTAACGAAGGATCTTTCGCTTCTGGATAATTATGCAGGTGCCACCATCGTCATATCGAGCCAAGATGAGGGCCTTTCTTCTCACGGCGCTTCGGTGAAAGGCGTGTTCTATGACGATGCGGCCATGGTAGGGCAGGTGGGAACCGTGCTGATATCCCCCTCTCGAACCATTACCGCCAAGGACGTTTCTTCACTCTAGGACGCACCGATTCCCCGTTCGTGCCGCCTGACGACCGTTGGGCGAATGAAAAGAAAGAAGATTCATGCACCTTTCTGCGTTTTTTGCATTGTGAGTTACAACTGCAAAGTGATTTGTTATCATAGCGAAGTTGTCGCCCTGGACGGGTGGCAAACGTCGCGTACCAAAATGCGGGTGTGGCGGAATTGGCAGACGCGCCAGGTTTAGGTTCTGGTGGGCAACCCCCGTGAAGGTTCAAGTCCTTTCACCCGCACCATTTACGCGATTCAATGTTGTACCCAAGAAGGAGTTTATTCGTGAACATCAAAGTAGAGGCTCTCGAGAACAACCAAGTGAAGTTCAGCTTCGAGGTCGACGCTGACGATGTAGACGCACGCATCAAGCGTACGTATCGTCAGGTTGCCAAGCGCTACAGCTTCCCTGGCTTCCGCCCTGGCAAGGCTCCTCGTCCCGTTATCGACAACATCATGGGCGCTGATGCAGTACGCACCACCGTTACCGAGGATCTTGTCAACGAGGTATACCCTCAGGCGCTCGAAGAGAACAACATCGTGCCTCTGCAGCGTCCTGACTATCAGTACGAGCTCGAGCTTGTTGAAGACCACAAGCCCTTCAACTTCACCGCAACCGTTCAGGTTAAGCCCGAGTATGAGCTTTCCAGCTATGAGCCCGTTGAGGTAGAGGTTCCCACCTCCGAGGCCACTGACGAAGAAATCGACGCTCAGATCGAAGAACTCCGTAACTACTACCACGACTTCAAGGACGCCAACGCCAACACCAAGGTTAAGCCTGGCGAATTCGTGGAGCTCACTCTTTCTGCAACCGACGCAGAGGGCAACGATGTTCCTGCGCTTTCCGCCGACCATCGCCTGTACGAGCTTGGCCAGGGTGTATACCCTGAATCCTTCGACGCAGAGCTCATCGGCCTGAAGAAGGGTGCAGAAAAGTCCTTCGACCTCGATCTCTCCGAGGACACCTCTGCTGTTGCTTCTTCTCTCGAGAAGAAGGGCATGTTCCACTTCGACGTCAAGATCGACGTTATAAAGAAGAAGATCGTTCCTGAGGTTACCGAGGAATGGGCAAAGGAAACCTTCGGCTTCGAGGGCCTCGAAGACATGCGCAGCAAGATCGCTGAAAGCATTAAGACCCAGAAGGGCTCCAGCATGGTTCGCCGCAAGGAGAACGAATGCCTTATCGCTCTCGGTAGCCGCCTTGAAGGCGAGCTTCCCGAGGCAATGCTTGAGCGCGAAGAGACCAACCTGCTCCAGAACTTCTACGGCCAGCTGTCCAGCATGGGCTTGACCTTCGACAAGTACCTCACCGCTATGGACATCACCGCCGACCAGTTCAAGGAAGACAACAAGAAGCAGGCTGCTGACGTTGTACGCCAGGATCTCGCTCTTGATGCTTGGGCACGCCATTTCGATATGAAGGCAACCGAGGAAGACGTACATAACGAGTTTGCTCAGGCTGATCTCGATGATCCCGAGCTCATCGAGAACGAATGGCGCAAGGAAGGCCGTCTGCCCATGATCCGCGAAAGCATCGTTCGTGCAAACGCACTGCGCGATGTTATCGCTCAGGCCAAGGTTACCGAGGTTGAAGAAACCAAGGAAGCTGAATAGGACCAACAGAGCTTCTGCTCGTCCTTGATACTTTAGTAACGCGGGGGCAGCTGTCGCTTAGGCGATGGTTGCCCCTTTGATCCATAAAAGCCTTGTCGCGTTAGCGACATGAATGAGTGAAAGAGGTATCCATGTTCATAAACTCCACTCAATCAGCCCTCGTGCCATACGTTGTGGAGCAGTCGCCCCGCGGTGAGCGCAGCTATGATATCTATTCCCGTTTGCTCAACGAGCGCATCGTTTTCCTGGGCGAGCCCATTGACGACGCCGTTGCGAATACGGTAGTTGCGCAGCTTCTGCACTTGGAATCGGTTGATCCCGATAAGGATATCTCGCTCTACATCAATTCTCCCGGAGGCTCGGTTTCTGCCGGCCTTGCCATCTATGACACCATGCAATACATCAAATGTGATGTTTCCACCATTTGCATGGGGCTTGCTGCGTCTATGGGTTCTGTTCTGCTTACCGCTGGCGCTCCCGGTAAGCGTATTATCTTGCCGAATGCCCAGGTAATGATCCATCAGCCTATGGGTGGTTCTGGAGAGCGCACGCAGCAGACCGATTTCCAGATCTTGGCAACCGAGATGAAGAAAACCCGTGATCGTCTTGAGGGCATTATCGCCAAGCACTGCGGTCAGCCCGTGGAGCGCGTTCATGCCGACTCCGAGCGCGACAATTGGATGACGGCGGAAGAGGCTTGCGCCTATGGCTTGGTAGACAAGGTTGTTGCATCCCGCTTCGCCTCTGACGAAAAGAAAGCAGAGTAAGATAGAATGACCGATCAGACGGGATCCGTTCCCCCTGCACGCGAAGACATCCGCTGTACCTTTTGCGGAAAGACGCCCGATCAGGTTAATGCCATGATCTCTGGCCCCGATGGCATCTTCATCTGCGATGAGTGCATTTCTCTTTCCGCAGAGGCCATGATGGCCGATCTGAATCTGCGCGGGCTCGAATCGGATGCGCTGAATCATGTGCTTCAGGTTACCGCAGATGTCGATGACGATGATCGCTCCGACAGCGGTGTTCCTGTTCTCGAGAACCTTCCTACGCCCCGTGAGCTCTTCGAGCAGCTGTCGGAGCATGTTGTGGGTCAGGAAGAGGCAAAGCGTGCGCTTTCCGTTGCGGTGTACAACCATTACAAGCGCGTTAGCTTGGGAGAGGCTGCAGATAGCGGTGATGTTGAGCTTGCAAAGAGCAACATCATGCTTCTTGGCCCTACCGGTTCGGGAAAAACGCTGCTGGCCCAGACGCTTGCCCGTACTCTCAAGGTGCCATTTGCCATTGCTGACGCCACAACGTTGACGGAAGCGGGCTATGTTGGCGAAGATGTTGAGAATATCCTGCTGAAGCTTATTACCGCAGCTGATTTTGATATTCCACGCGCCGAAGTCGGCATCGTTTATATCGACGAGATTGATAAAGTTGCTCGCAAGGCCGAAAACCTCTCCATCACTCGCGACGTGTCGGGCGAGGGCGTTCAGCAGGCGCTGTTGAAGATCGTGGAAGGTTGCGAGGCATCGGTTCCTCCTCAAGGTGGCCGCAAGCACCCCCAGCAAGAGCTCATTCACATTGACACGACCAACATCCTGTTCATCTTGGGTGGAGCTTTTGTCGGTTTGCCCGACATCATCGCTGAGCGTGTTGGCAAGACCAATATCGGTTTCGGCTCCGACATGCCCGAATCGAAGCGCGCTGCCGATGCGGAGCTGCTTACTCAGGTGCTGCCGGAAGATTTGCATAAGTTCGGCATGATCCCTGAGTTTGTTGGCCGCATCCCCGTTGTCACTGCTCTCAAGGAGCTTTCTGAGGAAGATCTGGTGCGTGTTCTCACTGAACCCAAGAATGCCCTGGTAAAGCAGTACACCGTGATGTTCAAATACGAAGATTCCGATTTGGTATTCGAGGATGATGCGCTTATCGCTATTGCGGAGCGAGCAATCGAACATCAGACGGGTGCACGTGGTTTGCGTAGCATCTGCGAGAAGGCATTGATGGACGTTATGTATGAACTCCCCGAACATGAGGGACATACCCGCGTTGTCATTCGCCGTAGCGACATCGAGGGAACCACAAAGCCTGTTATCGAGCAGGTAAGTGCCGAATTGGTGGATACTGAATAAAGAATTTTTTCCTATTGCCGTCGCATTCCTGCTTGTTCAGGGTTGATGCGGCGGCTTTTGGACTGTTTACTGGAATTAATACAATCTGACATTTTGGAAGGAAAAGGCATGGCATCTGATAAAAAGGCAGAGCAGTCTTACCAAGACTGGGAAAAGCCGCTTTTCGACGCCTGGAAAGAGAAGGGGTACTTTGGTCGTACACCCGGTTTCGGCAAGAACGGTGCAGACACCTACACCATCGTTATCCCTCCGCCGAACGTAACCGGTATGCTGCATATGGGCCACGCCTTGAACGACACCATCCAAGACACCTGCATCCGTCGTGCTCGCATGCAGGGGTATCAGGCCCGTTGGATTCTCGGAACCGATCATGCGGGTATTGCCACCCAGACCAAGGTGGACAAAAAGCTTGCCGAAGAAGGCATCTCTCGCCTTGAAATCGGTCGCGAGAAGTTTATCGATGCCTGTTGGGATTGGCGCGAAGACTATGGCAACACCATCGTGAAGCAGATTGCTGGCATGGGGTGCTCGTGTGATTACGATGACGAGAAATTCACCATGTCGCCTGAGTATGCCAACGCTGTTCGCAAGGTGTTCTGCGATTGGTATCACGATGACCTTATTTACAAGGGTCGCCGTATTGTGAATTGGTGCCCCTCCTGCACAACCGCTATTGCCGATGATGAGGCTGAATATGTAGATGAAAAGGGCCATCTGTGGTACCTGCGTTACCCGCTTTCTGAGCCAGTTGATGGAATGGAATATGTGGTTGTTGCCACCACCCGTCCTGAAACCATGCTGGGTGATACCGGTGTTGCGGTAAGCCCTAAAGACGAGCGGTATAAGCACCTTGTTGGCAAGACGATCGATCTTCCTATCGTGGGTCGCAAGATTCCTATTTTTGCCGACTACTACGTTGACTCCGAGTTCGGTACTGGCTGCGTGAAAACCACTCCTGCTCACGACCCGAATGACTACGCTATGGGTCAACGTAACAACCTTGAGCAGATCAATATTTTCGATGAGCACGCTATCGTCGTTGAAGGCTATGGCAAGTTCAGCGGCATGACGCGCGACGAGGCTCGTGAAGCCGTTGTTGCGGAATTCGAGGCTTTAGGCCTTCTCGATCATGTTGAAGACCATGATCATTCCGTTATGACGTGCTATCGCTGCCACACCAAGCTCGAGCCCTGGCTGTCGGAGCAGTGGTTCGTTGCGGTTGACCGCTTGAAGAAGCGTGCTGCCGAAGTGGTGGAAAATGGTGAAATCCAATTCCACCCTGCACGCTGGAAGCAGGTTTATCTCGACTGGCTTGAAAACCTGAAGGATTGGTGCATTTCCCGCCAGCTCTGGTGGGGTCATCGCATCCCGATGTTCTACTGCGATTCCTGTGGCTGGGAAGACGCTTTGATGGAAGATACCGAGGTTTGCCCAAAGTGCGGCGGCCATGTCCATCAGGATGAAGACGTTCTTGACACCTGGTTCTCCTCGCAGTTGTGGCCATTCGCCACGCAGGGCTGGCCAGAAAATCCCGATGAGCTGAAGCCCACCTATCCAACGCAGATGCTTTCCACTGCTCGCGACATCATGGGTTTGTGGGTTGCGCGTATGGTAATGTCTTCGCTTTACTTTACTGATCAGATCCCGTTCAAGGACGTTATTATCCATCCCACGGTTATGGCTGCCGACGGCAAGCCGATGTCGAA
>ERZ507086.987-NODE-987-length-12238-cov-7.256095_pt1 | contig 12238 bp, 8 predicted proteins | sample MGYA00512292_ERZ507086 | MGnify/ENA metagenome assembly ERZ507086
TCCATCATCTCCCATCGAGTTAGGGGAAATGCGGAACAAAAATCAGTTCATATCAATGCAATGAATCTGCCTCACTTCGTTACGCATAATTTGAACGGCGTCTCTCCATTAATCGTCTTCCCTATACGCACAAAACGATAACCGTCAAATTTTTCTTTATCTAAATCGTTTGTTGAAAGCACATACGTCACATCAAGCCGTTCCAATTGCTCAGGCGTAGCATTTATTTTGTATGCATCGTTGGCAGTTAACTTAAAAAGATGTTTCGCAGGCTTATTCACAACATTCATCTCAATGAAAGCATACCTGTTATAGATACGCTTCCAACGTTCTCCCGGATCGATTCGTTTCATCTTCTGGAGGTCAGGCGTAACTGCCACAGCATTGAAAGTTTTCACACCGTTAGCCACTAATAGATTCGCCAAACGCGCGGAATCATTCCCTTCGGTAATCCAGACGCCAGGCTCCTCATCTTGCAATGCCCGCACTTGATTAACTACCGGTTGATCAGTGAGAGGACGAGTGGAGTACTGCACAGGATTGACTGACAAACCGGAAAAAGCAATCGCGAATATAGCAACAAAAGTAATGCATCCATTAACTTTTGCTTGTTGTGAAAAAAGAGCAGCAACAAACGAAATCACGACCAGTAGGCAAATTAAAGTTAATAAATTTCCAAGGTATGGCCGAAATACCAAACGCGCAGTCGCCACAGCGAATGCAACATAAACACACGCTACAACAATTTTGGAAGTTCTAGTGTGGTTTTCACACCACTTTGCCGCACCTCGAACCAGCAAAAGGATGTTGCACACACCGATAGCAACAGTTGTCCTACTACTAGTCACAGAAGACATGAATGTAAGCTTGGATAGCCACGTAGGGAAACCGATGATTGCAAATATCGAAAGAAAAATGACGATCGCGATAATATAACAATCAAGGAAATCAGCTTTCCTGCTTTTAATCATATTAGATATCGCAAAAATAATACCTAATGGACACAAATCAATAAAAGCCGCTACTTCAACATCATTCCCAGTAAGCATTGCACTCTCAAAAAAATCTTTGAATGGAAAGCAGAACGTAGCTAAAGAAGAGAACATCAACCATATTGAACGGCCTCCGCCCTTCGACATCCGAGAGCCCGGATAAGACGTATTCAACATCGCTTGAATCGTACTCGACGATTCCTTAAAAATTAAACCCATAAGAATCGCAAAAATCAGAAATAACGTGACCATCCCCACAACCTGGGCATGAGTAAAACGTATTTTGCCCCAATACCTGAGAATAATGGCAACAATAAGCCCCGCAAGAACAAACCCTAAAGGAATCTGCCATGCAGGATAAAGCGATAAAATAAACATACCTGCACACTGCAGAATCACCGCGCAGGACAGCAGTCTAATCCAGTTTTCTTGTCTACGAAGCATGCAATCAAAACAACAAATAGAGACAAATATAGAAATCAGCATTTCAGGTAAACTATTAACGGCAAACCACCACTGCGTAAGCGGCGCAAAAGTAATGAGAGCTGCGCCAAAAGCCGACAAAGCCCGAGTTTTCCCATTGCCTTCCTTGTCGCTAATGCACAAGAAGAACTGATAGGCGGATAAGAACAACACCACTAAACGAGACGCCCAATAAAACGAGAGTCCCGCAGAATTCCCTAATAACAAATAACCCCAATGAAATGGGCGAAAAATCTCAGAGGGAAACCACACCGGTGCATCTTTGATTATAAACATATCGGCAGGCCTATCACCGATTAGAGCATTAAAATAACCATAATCGTTATACGACTGTGCAAAAGCTAACGGAGTCCCTACTACATATTCGTCCGTTCTAATAGGTCGCAAAACACCAAATACGAGATCTTGTGTACCGTCTCTGCCTAACCAAAAATTCCATGTGCCCAATGATGAACCACTAATGTTCAGTACTGTCGCGCCCAAGATAATGCCTATACCGATGCAGAATCGATTGCGGTGCAGCCAATTACCTACTTTTGCCAAACCGAATGCGAAAAAAGAGCAAATAAGCCCCCATATAGGTAACAAAATAACAAAACGCAAGAGTTTGATATGCAGTTCATTTTTAGATAAATGAAGGTCAATAATTCTTTCCGAATAAAACGGATAGATTTTGACACATCCCCAACTAATGACGGCAGCGCTTAACAATACCAGTGTTAAACGAATCAGGTAAGAGAAATCTCTCATTTTTCGGATTTTCATAGTTTGGGCCTTCGTTCCCATAATCTCCTCCGCTAAAGCTTTCCAAATACAGCGTCTCTTTTTTAAAAACTTCTATCAGCTATACGCTATCCTCCATATAAAATATGGCACAACACTTGTTATTCATTTCTCATTAGGCTCAAGGGCCGCAGCCGTTTTTTACAAGTACATCAAATACAAAAACCTATTTCTTAGACCAACCTGTTCAAACTGGGCTCAACTATGAATGGTATCCACAAGGGTATAGTAATCATTATGCCAGAGACACAGAATCCAACTATCGCGGTACTTCTTCCTTGCTACAACGAGGAAGTCACCATCGGCAAGGTAGTGCGTGATTTCAAGACAGCATTGCCGAGCGCCGACATTTACGTGTATGACAACAACTCCACCGACCGCACGGCGGAAATCGCGGCCAGCGAGGGCGCAATCGTCCGCAAGGAACCGCGCCAGGGCAAAGGCAACGTGATTCGCGCCATGTTCGAAGACATCGACGCCGACGTGTACGTCATGGCGGATGGTGACGACACCTATCCCGCGGACGCAGCCCCCGCCATGGTGGATAAGGTTCTCGAAGGCTACGACATGGTGATCGGCGATCGACTGAGCTCCACCTACTTCCAAGAGAACAAGCGTCCGTTCCACAACTTCGGCAACCGTCTCGTGCGTGATTCCATCAATGGCTTGTTCCACGCGAACGTCACCGATATCATGACCGGCTACCGCGCCTTCTCGTTCACGTTCGTCAAAACCTATCCGGTATTGTCACGCGGCTTCGAAGTAGAAACCGAGATGACCATTCACTCGTTAAACAACAATCTACGTCTGTTCGAGATGCCGATTCAGTACCGCGACCGTCCGGAAGGTTCCGTCAGCAAGCTTGACACCGTGGGCGACGGCATCAAGGTGATGAGCACCATCTTCCGCATGATTCGCGAATACAAGCCACTGCCGTTCTTCGGCGGACTTGGCGTCATCCTCGGCATCATCGGCATCGTGCTGTGCGGCAGCGTGACCGTGGACTTCTGGCACACTGGCGTGGTGGCGCGATTCCCCACGCTTATCGGCGCGGTCATGCTCGTCATTGCCGGACTGCTATTGTTCATCACCGGCATCATCCTCGATGTCATGGCCAAGAACGACCGCAAAGCATTCATCATCGACGCCAATCAATTCGCCATGATGCGGCGCCAGAAATAGCACAGATTCCAAATATGGCTGAGAGCAAAAAAGATACTTGTCCTCAGCCATATTTTATTGGTTAATCTGTCTGCTATTTCACCCACTTTTGGGCATTCGTGCCATTTGCGGCATACAGCTGCACATTGGCACCATTCGAGGTAGAAGCACCCGAAACATCAAGGACTTTGTTTTCCGCGAGCGCCGACTGGAACGTGTATGAGCCATCGGAGTTTTTGATGGCGATCCACTTCTGGGCGTATGTGCCGTTCGAGGCATATTGCTGCGCGTTGGCACCGTTGGCAGTGCTCGCACCATAAACGTCCAGAGCTTTGTCTGAATTCGCACTGGTTAGTGTCACATAACCGTTGTCATCGTGCGATACTCTCCATCTTTGAGCATTCGTGCCATTCCCAGTCCAAAGTTGCACATTGGCGCAGTCCGAACGGGATGCACCATATACGTCCATCTTCATGTTCGTCTTTAGCTTTGAACCGAAAGAATACGTGCCATCAGGCAAATCCTGCCTATGCTTTGCCGCCTGCTCATTCAAACGGTCGCGCATGGTTTTAGACTTCTCGATGATCCATTGCTGGGCAGCGGTATCATTTGGCGAATACAGCTGCAATGCGACGTTGGACGAATAATTCGTGCCCGGTACATCAATAGCTTTATTCGCGTTCACTGACATCAATGAGATTTTCCCATCGCCATAGTTGCGAACAGTCCATTGTTGAGCAACCGTACCGTTACTGTCATATTGCTGTAGAACCGCACCATTGGACGCAGAAGCGCCATAAACATCCAGTACCTTGCCGGAATTCACATTGACAATGTTGTAGGTTCCATTGCCAATCTGCTGGAAACGGAATTTCTGTGCGTTCGTTCCATTAGCCGCATACAGCTGAATTCTAGCGCTGTTTGCGGTAGAAGCTCCTGGCACATCAAATACAAGATTGGATTTCCCTGCGGATTTGATGTTCACCGCAGCATTTACCGGTACACTAACTTCGCTAGAGGAAACAACGAATCGTTGAGCCTGAGTACCGTTTGGCGCATAAAGACGAATCGCAGTACCGTTAGAGGTGTTGCCACCGCTCAAATCAAGCACCCAATTACCCAAAGCCGACTGCAGATAATATCCCGCACCGGAATCACGAATGAACCACCGCTGTGCATTCGTTCCATTAATTGCATACTGTTGCACCACAGAATTATTACCCGCTGCCGCTCCTCGAACATCCAAGGCTTTATCGGAATTCACATTGGTAATCACATAGCTGCCATCGGACTGCTTAGAGAATTTAAATTGCTGCGCTTTAGAGCCATTACCAGAATATAGCTGAATAGCTATGGAATCAGACGCGTTGGCTCCTGGAATATCCACGCTGGAAGACACCTTGAAACGTACATTGATGAAATAATTCCCATCAGGAACACTCACCACAGGCATCTTGCGCACATCAATGACGGACGAGTCCTGGGCATAATTCTTGCTGCCAAAAGCATTCATGTCCACGGAACCACTGATACCGTTGATACGGCCGGAACTGGTGTATTGCCAGCCGCGGTCGTTGGTATCGAAGGCGTTGTATCCCATTTGAGCACCATACTGCGCCACCCAACGGGTCTTTGCGTAGATGTTCGAATTGTTCAACGGGCCTTGCAGGTAGCTCGTATACGAATACACACCGAGATTCTTGTATCCGGCGGACTGCAGTGCGCCATACCAGGCGTCGGCCATACCGCTATAAACATTCGGATTGGTCGGCGGGGTATGACCAGCCCACGTCCACTTTTCAAGGTCGTAATACACAGGGTATTTCAGATCGTTCGGGCTCACGCCCATCTGGCGGAGTTTGGCAGCCACATCATTGCCTTCCGCACGTGCGCAGTTCGCATCGTATGCATACGAATACCAGTAGATGCCAAAAGGAATACCAAGACGTTTGCATTCGTTGATGTTACGTTGCGCTTTGGCATCGGCATAGTTGCCCCAGCCATAGCCCAAACGAATGATTGCGCCTTCCACGCCGTCGGCTTTCGCCTTGGCCCAATCGACGTCACCCTGCCATGAGGAAACATCAATCACGCCCTTGGCCTGTTGAACGAACAGGTTGTTCCTATAATCGAAAAACGCCTTTGTTCCGTTGTAGGTTCCCCAGTGTGCTCCGTATTCGTTGCTCTCGAATTTAGTGAGCCGGACAGTCGAGCCACCCTTCAAGGACGACTGCTCCGCAGACTGTTTCACAGGTTGTTCCACAGCATCTTTCACATCCGAGGCACTCACCGGAATGAATGATTCGCCATCCGTTTTGGCCAGTGGATCAGGTTGCTGCGATTGCGTACCGACCAGCTGAGCGTCCGTCACGGTTTCGCCGGTCTCAATGTTCTGTACATCACCTTCCGGCGTAACCGCAAGGTTCTCCGAAACCACAGTGGAATCGTCCGAAATGTTTTCGCTTACCGTTTCCGGCAGCGTCGCGTTCGGATTGTCCGGCATGCTGTTTGACGAATTCTGCGCATCATCCACAGTTGCGGCAAAAGAACTTGGCGTATCCTCAATCGCAATATCCTGCATGGCGTAAGCCGGCACCACGGCAACGGAAACCGTCATTGCAACCACGGAAGCGGTGGTCGCAATCTTCATCAAGCTTTTCGGCGATATCATCGTCAGCCTCTCTCACAAAACGCATTTTCACTCGTTGACGCAATTGCACACGCAAAACTTAAGTGTATTCTGAGATGTCCCCACTTAAAATAAAGCAGCTGGATTCCGGACCAAACTTCACATTTACCGAATATGCCACAACATGAAGTGCTGGCATTCGGAAGTGGAACGGGTAACATACCTTATGTATTGTCATTTGGGAACAGAGGACCTTGTCGGACCACCTCCAATAGACAACATCAAAACGGTATCGCGGACTCCTGGAGGAAAGCATGGCACGGCACGAAAAGCAGCCGGACAAAGCTGACGGTCAAACAAATAGCGTCCGTAAGCCCCGAACGTTCAGCAGTACCGCGACCGTCGAAACCAGCAAACCCGACAATTCCGTTAACATCACCAATCGTAACGGAAAGCCTGAAACAGACGCATCAGGGGTTTCCTATCAAACAAACACCGAAGATCCGTTCCAAATCGCCATATCGCAAGGCGTGCAAGATGGCGACACTTGGGTGCACAACCATGTCAAGAACTTGATTCGCCGTTCCATCATCGTAGCCGTTATCGTCGTTGCGGTATGCATTGTGGTCTTCGGCGTCATGGGCGTGAGAACATCGCAGAAAATGCGCGAACTGAATGCCATTAACGACTGCAGAGACGCGGTTGCCGCCATGAACGCTTCATATTCCAAGGATTTCCAGCTCAAGGGAAAGATTGTCGACGCATTTTCCAGCATGGATTCCTCATATGATCTGGAAAAGCTCAGCACCTTGTATCAGGAAGAAGTCAAATCGCCGAAGGCGCTTGACTGCAAAGCCGACCCGTCCGGGACCACCAGCAAAGCCAACACCGAACGAGCCGCATATGACAAACAGGCCAGAACCTTCGAGCGGGCGTTGACAAAGAACGAAGCAAATCAGAATTGAATACGAAACGATTGGCAAGAACGGCACTTGCCGTTATCGTAACCGTAGGAATAGTCGTTGCCATCATCGTCGGGTGCGGCCCCAAATGGGGCAACGGAACGGCAACCGGTAAAACCGGATCGCAATCCACCGCCACCGCCCATACTGCGGCCACTGTTGATGTGCAGCTGCCCTCATACTACATGGACAATATGGTGTTCCAGCGCGATCAGCCAATCGTAGTCAAAGGCAACGTCAGCTCCACGGAAAGCAACCCCATCGACGTTTCGAAACTGTCAGCGACACTTACGCAAGGCAAAACCTCCGAGAGCGTCAAGGCAAAGGTAGCGAAAAACGGCAGTTTCACCTGCACGCTGAGCGCGCAAAAGGCAAGTCTCAATCCGTATTCGCTGCAAGTGCAGTACGCCGGCAAAACCGTGCTGAAACTGGCCAAAGTGTATGTGGGAGACGTCTTCGTAGCCGCTGGCCAGTCGAATATGGAACTCAACTATGTGCAGTATTACGAAAACGCTACTTACAATTTTGGCAATGGACTAATCACGACAGGCGATTTGCCGAAACCGCTCGTAGATGACAACGTGAAATTTGTCATCGCAAATCATGATGTTGAAGACACTGATTTTCCACTGTCCGCTGTTAATCAGAGCGCCGATGCATGGCTGACTGCAGATTCCACGAATTCACTGCACCTCAGCTATCTGGCTCAGCAATTCGCCATGCAGTTGCGCGCCAAGCACCCCAATGTGCCGATTGGCATCATCCAGACCGCGTGGGGTGGCACGCCTATTCGCCGGCATGTACAAGGCGGCGATATTTATGCGAACCATATCGCGCCGTTGAAGGGATTCCATGTGGCGGGCGTGCTGTGGTATCAAGGTTGCGATGACGCCAATAATTACGGAACTGCTTTGCAATACGAATCGCAAATGACCACGCTCATCAACCAGTACCGTAACGTGTTCGGACGCAAGGACCTGCCGTTCCTGTACGTACAGCTCGCGCGCTGGCCAAACTACCAGTACACGCAAAACGTGCGAGAAGCGCAACGGACTACGCTCGGCAACACCAACCTGCACGATTCGTCAAACGTGGCGATGACGGTTTCCCTTGACACAGACAAGGGCACATCCGCGCTAATCCATCCGCTCGGCAAAGATATTCTCGGGGCGCGCATGGCCGCGCAATATCTCGCCATGGAAGACGGCACCACCGTACCCAACGGACCGCTTATCGAACGTGCCCGGCACACTGCGAACGGCGCAATCGCCTTGTCTTTCCGGAACGGCACCGCAAGCAGGCTGAAAGCCATGCAGCCGAACTATTCGAAAACCGCGAGCGCAATCGCACCAAACTATAAGAGCGCTCCGAAAGCGACCCCGTTAAGCGGTATCAGCAATATCGCCGCTCCCACCACTACGGCATTGCAGGGGTTTGAGGTCGCCAATTACTCCGGTCAATGGCAGGCGGTCAATGCCACTATCAGGGGCAATCAGGTGTTGCTCACCGCAGCCGATGGTTCAATACTGAACGATCTCAACGCCATGAGCCAGGTACGTTACCTGTTCAGTGGCAATCCGAAGTGCGCGAGCATGCTGTACAACGACTTTAATCTGCCGGCTAGCCCATTCATTACTATTGTTGAGTGATCTTTGTTGGGGGCCGCCGCTAGATAAACCAATACGGGCGGGATAAGTACGGGCGGTCTGAGCCGTTGCTGGGCCTGCTTGGTCATGTTTTGAGCAGGCTGTTCCGGCTTCTGGTTTGGATTCTGGTTTCCCGCTTAAACTATGAAGACTGCTGCAGCATCGCAGAAACTAGACAAATGTCATTTTTCCACCGGTTTATTTAGGCACATTCCCCTCCTACTATGGCATACGGAACGAACGCGAGCGCACAATCACAGATCGAATGCAAACGTGCGCAGGAGAGGAATCACCATGAGGAATCGTATTGCAGCAGCTGCAGCGGCGGGAATATTAACCATCGGCATGGCCGCCTTGCCTTCCGCGGCTTCGGCCAGTGAAGTCGCACCGTCTACGGACGGACTGGCCGGCAGCACCGCCATCAGCGGGCAGATCGACCAGGATATGGCCGTGTGCACCGATCAGGCGTGCGAGGCCGTGCAGCACTTGAACAAGACGAATCAGCAGATCAAGTCGGATATGGAAACCGCCAAGCAGCACGCCGAGCAGCTGCATCAGAACGCGCACGAGGACGCCGATGCGCTTCGCCAGTACGGCGAGCAGGCCTGGAAGAACTACCAGGAGGACCGCGAGGATATAAAGAATGCGATTGACGGCGCGGTCAAGCGTGGTCAGGAGCGTCACGACGCTCTGCATCAGGATATGCAGGACACGCAGGCCCACCTCAACCAGATGCATGCCGATATGAAGGAGACCCACGACGAACTCAAGACGAGGCATGACGCGTTTGCGGCGAGCAGCCACCAGTGGCATCAGTCGTTCATCGCGGCGTTGAAGGACGCGAACTCCAAGACGGGTCAGCAGGGCGGCTCATCCGTTGCTACCGGCACGCATGGCATCACGGCTGGAACGAATGCCGGTACGACCGTTACTGGAGTCAACGGCACCACTGGCACTGTGCGCACGGCTGCCGACACTGGCGCGAATGGTGCTGCAACTGGATCCGTCACAGCTTCCGGCGATCAAACCGCCGCGTCCACCGGCGCGCTGACCAAGTCGGAATATGGACAGCTTGCACAAACCGGCATCGGCATTTCCCTTGCCTGCGCAGCCATTCTGCTGCTTGCCGGCCTTGCCTACGCCATGAAGACGTTCGTGCAGTATAAGCGCGAAACCAGCGAAGACTGAGCCGGCTCGCTGCCGGACAGCGTTTGCTTCATCGACTCATGAAAAACGGTCTCGAATATATCGGGACCGTTTTTTCATGCGCGTTTTTCGTATGTGCTTTTCATCTGCTATACGCATTGTTGCGATTCAATTGGAATGACGTAGTACAGCGACGTACAATGCAGCGCGAAGCGCGCGTACCGTGCGTGAACCGCGTGTATGTCCAGTATTCCCACTGATTTGTTACGTTGGCCGTTCTGATCAGTCCACTGGTCAATTCGCATAATGGGGAGCACTGCTGGCGATTCGCGGCGACGGCGTATCGCCATTCCCCGCCGTCCGTCCGGTACTACCCGCGCTCCCCACATCGCCGGCCTTTTCAGCATTGCCGATGTTGGTTCTACGCAACGACCCCGCGGCCAACGAGCGGATGGATCGCCTGCGCTGCGCCTGTTCCGTCTGCGAAGCGGACTGAATTGCGGGAAAAGCGCCCGTTACGGGACGAATACGACCGGTTGCGGTCGGAATAAAGCTTGGTGGCAAAACCTGCGTTGTGATGGCGCTTATGGATGCCATCTGCGGCTGCTGCGTATTATCAGGACCATCCGCAGCGTCTTTTTCTTTCACGGTTTGCGATTCTTCCGCACGATTCGCGTCATCATTCGCATCCTCGCCCGTTTGCAAGGCAGACCCAGCTTCGCTCTGCTTTTCTTGTTTTTCCTGCTTTTCCTGCGGAGCGGCCTGCACATCACTCTGCAATACGATTGGCGATGAATTCGAACGGCGTCGGGCAAGCGCCGCCAGAGAGTCACGAGTATCAGCATCGCGTTGGTCAGTCTGCTGGCTGCCGGCAGCCGTCTTGTCAACCATCGTCGTGCTTCTTTCTCTCAACGTCACGATTTCGAGCGTAACGTAGCGCAGCGCAAAAGTGCGCGTAAAACGACGATGTACGCAACTCCCCCACCGAATCGCAATCAAATATCGACATATGAGGGCAAACAATCCCATTATTGAGACCACAGACTGGCACCAATAAGCCGCAGCATGACAATCAGGGACTTTCCTGGATGCCGGCCCGTACACGCGAGACTTGCGATACGGGACGATTCAAAAAACCGAGGCCAACGAAAGAAGCATTCGGAGGGAATCTGGAAGGAACCGGAAAACGGAGTGGAAAAGAAGGAACCCCAGAAACCGAATGATTCCAACGGTTTCCAGGGTTCCAATCCGGGCGGAGAATACGAGATTCGAACTCGTGAGGCTGTTACACCAACACGCTTTCCAAGCGTGCGCCATAGACCACTAGGCGAATTCTCCAATTATGCAACGCTTTCCGGTGTCTATCCGTTAAGCGCAACTTGACTAGAATACAACAGGAATGGCAGAAGACCAAATCGGCGTGTCGCTCTACCAAATCTGCAAAACATATAGAGCTCCAATATCGGTTCAAGGTTAGTGACGTTTTGCAAGACTCTCCAATAATCCGGCCCAACATGTACATCTCGTATTCACGCAACATAGAATGACGGATAACCACGGATGGCGTTTAATGACCGACTGTCGTCCACGTAAGCGTAAAAGGAGCGGATGATGATCAGCCAAGAGAACTACGACATACTGAAGGAAAAATACGGAGATGCGTCCAGCTGGGCCGTCTGGAACACGGATTACGCGGATTCCAAGCCCAGCCGCAATATAAACGATCTGAGCGTATTCGACTCCCCGAATCTGTCCGAATTGAACACCGGCTTCGTGTTCGTGGGGCTGAACCGCTCCGGTAAACCCAAGGACGGCAACGCGGAGAAAAAGCCGGACAAGCCGAAGGATCCGTGGTTCAATTTCCATGCGGGAAGGAACGATTTCAAACTGCGATATGCGCTGCAGGGCACACGGTATTGGGGAAGCTACATAACCGACGCAATCAAGGATTACCAAGAAACCGATTCCGGTGAAGTGGAAAAGACACTCAAAAGTAACCCGGAACGCGTTGATGAGAACCTCAAGGGATTGAGGGAGGAGCTCGAGCTACTCGGTGGCAAGCCTGTATTGGTGGCTCTCGGATACGCCGCCGAGAAAAATCTGAAATGCATGAAGTCGGAAGGGTATGAAGTGGTCAGAATATTGCACCCCGCAGCCTTCATCGGCAAAAAGAAGTATCGCGATAAAGTGCTGAAAGTCTTGGACAACATTCAAAAATAACGAGACATTCAGCTCCGAACCACATCTAACCATCTAATCCGGATGGGCATGAGAGAAAAACGGGGGTTCCCGGAGCGCAGGCCCGACGGGAAGCCCGAAAAGAGAGCATAAAAAATGGGCCTCCCGGGAGCCAAAGGCTCGACCGGGAGACCCGATACGTTTGAAGCGGCGGCGTGCTACTCTCCCACACCCTCTCGAGTGCAGTACCATCGCCGC
>ERZ507086.1004-NODE-1004-length-12077-cov-3.897272_pt1 | contig 12077 bp, 10 predicted proteins | sample MGYA00512292_ERZ507086 | MGnify/ENA metagenome assembly ERZ507086
TGAAAGAAGAGTATCCAAACATTCGTATTATTATTTTTTCAGGCTATGATGAGTTTGAATATGCACAAGAAGCGGTGCATATTCAAGCTGAAGAATATATTCTGAAGCCAATTGATGCAGATAAGTTAAAGACTGTTTTTACAAACATTCGCAACGCCTTAGATAAAGAATATGATGAACGACAGAATATTTCAAAACTTGAATCGTATTATAATGATTCCTTGCCAATTTTACAGGAATCCTTTTACGCTTCTTTAATGGAAAATAAGTTTGCAAAAGATCAATTGGATCATTTTAAAGAAATCTATTCTATTGATTTGAACAGTCCATATTATTGTGCTGTGATCTTACATGTTTCTACACATACATTGAAAGAAAAAATTAATCCTTTGTATGTCAGCTTATCTGTAAAAAAACTGGCAGAAGAAAAGCTGTGTGAACAATGGAAAGGTAAATTGTTTACGTATCAAGGAAACACTGTCATGATTGCGCAGTTAGATGCTTCAGAAAATGAAATTACAAAATTAACGGATGACTGTGATAAGTTTACGCGTCTAGCAAAAAGTGTAGTGGATGCTACAGTGACAATTGGTATTGGCAGAATCTGTTCGCAGTTGATTGATATTTCTGACAGTTATAATGGTGCACGTTTAGCAGTCAGCTATCGTACATTGTATGGAACAATGAAAGCAATCAATATTAATGAAATTGAGCCAGATCAAGACGTGCAGCCAATATTTCTTGAAACAGATTCGCTAGATGAAGTATTTAAAAAAATACGTGTGAATAATCAAGAAGGATTATCTCATGCCATTGATCAATATCTGGATAAATCTACGGCGAGCTTGACAAAAGTGCCTGAATTCCGTTTTTTTGTCATGCAGCTTGTCAGTGAATTATATAGTTTTGCTTTAGCAAACAAACTTGAAATTTCAGAATTATTTACAAGCTACCATGAAATTATTCTTCAGGTTGAAAAGCTTGAATTAAAAGATTTGAATGAATGGATGAAAGATCATTGCTTTAAGATGCAGAGTATGATCAATGAAAAACGATCAAATACGACGAAGAACTTTATTGTAAAAGCAATTGATTATGCAAATGAAAAATATAGTGATCCAGATCTGACAGTTGAAAGTATCTGTGCATATCTGAATGTATCCTATGCATACTTTTCTACTGTATTTAAAAAAGAAATTGGAAAGTCTTTTACAAGCTATTTAACAGATATTCGCTTAAAAAAGGCTGTTGAACTGCTGTTGGAAAAAGATGAAAAAACATATGTGATTGCACGTGATGTTGGATATACAGATCCCAACTATTTTTCCTATGTATTTAAAAAAGCATATGGTGTTTCTCCAAATAAATATCGAATGAAAATTCAGGAAGAAGTATGAGTGAACACAAGACATTCAAAGATAAATTTGATGATATATGCAACTTTAAGTCAATCAGCATTCAAGGCTTGATGCTGATTAGCTTTACTGTTGTTTCTGCAGTGATTGTCTTTGTTCTTGGAATTATTTTTTACAAATTCTTTTCAATTCAAAGTGCACAAACGATTATTCAATCAACAAAGCAGGTTACTTCACAAACTACAGCAAATCTAGAAGATTATCTACAACAGATGAGACAATTATCTGATACTTTATATTACAATTCGATTAAAGAAATCGACATTTCTAATGCAACATGTGAAACAGAAATGAATATGTTATATGAAGCAAACAAAGATAAACTCATCTCTTTTGCGTTGTTTTCTGAAGATGGTAAATTGATTGCGGCTTCTCCAAATGCGGATTTAAAAGATGATGTCGATGTGAAAACACAACAATGGTTTCTAGATGCAGTAAGTGAAGTAGAAAACCTGCATTTTTCTCTTCCTCATGTACAAAACTTATTTGATGATTCTTCAATTCGCTATAACTGGGTGATTTCATTAAGTAGATCTGTCAGCTTGAACGATCATGGAAAAATGTGTGAAGGCGTTCTGCTTGTTGATATGAATTATTCCTATATTGAGCAAATTCTAAATTCTGTGAATACTGACAATACAAATTTCTATACGTATTTAATTGATGGTTCTGGTGCTGTGATTTACCATCCAAAACAAATGCTGATCAATTCTGGTGATTATAAAGAAAACAATATGAAAGCAGCGTTGTATACAGATGGTGTGCATAATGAAGAATTTGAAGGTGAAAATAGAAATGTTGTAGTGGATACAGTTGGATATACAGGATGGAAGCTGGTAGCAGTTTCTAGCGCAAATCCATCCATCTACGAAAATCGAGTGCGTTATATTGTAATTCTGCTTGTTGCGGTAACATTCTTAATCTTGATGTTTATTAACCGTTTTATTTCTCGATTTGTTTCTAGACCATTGTACGTACTTGCAGAATCTATTTCGGGTTTATCACAAGGAAGCAAAAAAGGATTGGAAATATTGCCAGGTGCTACGTCTGAAGTAAAACACCTGGGGGAAGTGATTCATTTTTATGAACAGAGTAATGAAAGACTTGTGCATGATATTGTAAAAGAACAGGAAGAAAAGAGAAAGAGTGAACTGGATGCCTTACAGGCACAGATCAATCCACATTTCTTATATAACACATTGGATTCCATTGTCTGGATGATTGAAGAGGGTGGAAAGCAGAAAGATGCGGTATTTATGATTACAGAACTTGCTTCATTGTTCCGTCTATCTTTATCTAAAGGAAAAACAATCATTACGATTGCGGATGAAATCAAGCATGGCAAAAACTACATGAATATTCAGGCAGTACGATTTAAGAATCACTTTATATATGATTTTGATATTCCTGAAGAAATTGAAAAGTATTGTACTGTGAAACTGATTGTTCAGCCAATTCTTGAAAATGCAATATATTATGGTGTAAAAAATATGGATGAAGATGGAGAAATCCATGTTAAAGGCTGGAAAGAAAATGATGATATCTATATTACAGTCAGCGATAATGGATTTGGTATTCCTGAAGACTATCTGAAAACAATTCTTTCAGATACGGAACATAAAAAGGCACATGGTTCTGGTGTTGGCTTGATTAATGTTCATAAGAGAATTCAGCTTAGATTTGGTGAGCAGTATGGGATATCCATTGCTTCTGAATTGGATGAAGGAACATGTGTTACAATTCATATTCCAGCAGTTCCTTATACAGAAGAAAATCAGAAAGCTCTGGAAGATGGAACATATTTTGAGAAGGAGTGATATAAATGAAAAAAAATAATGTGTTCATTATTACAGTTGTCATTCTTTCTATTGTAATTATGTCAACGATATTTGCCTTGCGTTCGCCAACGATTGAAAATGTATATGAAATATCAGTCATTGTTCCAGATTCTTCCAATAATATGTGGAATCGCTTTGAGTCTGGTGTTAGAGAAGCTATGGACAATGAAAATGTCATTGTAAATATCGTCAATACAACAGGTATGGAAACCCTGGCTGATCAGAAAAATCTGATTGATAAGGAAATTAGAAATGGAACGGATGGATTGATTGTAGAATTTATTGCTTCCAATGATACAGAAAAAGTTGTGGATGATATTGTTTCTAAAACAAATCTTCTATTGTTGAATACAAAATGTGCAATGTATGACATTGATCTGAAACAAGTTGATACGGTAACATTAGATGATGAATTGATTGCGACAACATTAACTTCTCAATTGTTTGATCAGGTGGGAAGAGATTTACGATTTAAGCGTGTTGGTATTCTTGCGAATAATATTGATCAATATAGTATGAAAAGACGCTTAAATACTGTAGAAGATATTTTAGATCACGCAGGTGCGAAAATTGACTGGATTGTCAGTGGCAGTTCTTCAGAAATGGAAGAACAGCTGAAATTTGTTGATATTCCGAATTATGTGATTGGATTAAACAGTGTTTCTCTTGATTCTGGAATTGATTTTGCGAAGAAATATAGCATTCCTTTATATGGTATTGGTGGATCGGATCAGAATGTCAATGCATTAGATGAAGGAATTATTCAATCGATGCTTGTTCCAGATGCGTTTGTGATGGGATATAATTCTGTTCAGTTAATGGTACAGAGAATCAAGTTTCCACATGAAAGAAAAGAAGAAATTATTGATTTTTTTACGATAAACAAAGAAAATATGTTTTCTAAACAGAATGAAAGTATTTTGTTTCCGATTGGAGATTAATCATGCGCAAAGTATTGTATGGATTATTAACAGTGATGTTATTTTTAACAGGCTGTAAAGAAAAGACAATTGAAGAAAAGCAGAAAATTCGTATTGGTATTTCCTATTATGATTCTTATGATCCATTCATTATGGAATTATCATCTAGAATCGAAAAACAATTAAATGAATGCGAAAATGTGATTGTAAAATCGGTTGATTCTGAAAAATCGCAATCAACACAGAATCGTCAGGTTTCTGATATGTTAAGTGATTCTTATGATGTGATTTGTGTCAATCTTGTTGATCGAACTGCACCGAAAAAAATTATCAGTATGGCAGAAGATTCTAATGTGCCAGTTATCTTCTTTAATCGAGAACTGGTATCACAAGATCTAGAAAGCTGGACAAGACTATATTATGTAGGTGCGGATGCAGGTGAATCTGGAAAGATGCAAGGTGAAATTGTTTCTGACTATATCAAAGAACATCCAGAAGTTGATAAGAATCAAGATGGGAAAATTCAGTATATTATTTTAGAAGGTGAAACCGGACATCAAGATGCAATTGTCAGAACAGATGTGTCGATTCAAACAATTTCAGATGCAGGCATTGTTCTAGATAAATTAAGCTTTGCGATTGCTAACTGGAATAGAAGTCAGGCATGTACAAAAACAAAACAGTTATTATCAAAATTCAATACAAATGTTGAATTGATCCTGGCAAATAATGATGAAATGGCAATTGGTGCAATTCAGGCATTGGCTGAAACTGGAATTGTGAAAGAACAATGGCCAATCGTGATTGGTATTGATGGAACAGAAGATGGACTAGAACAGGTGAAAGAAGGAAATATGATTGGCACTGTCTATAATGATGGAATCAAGCAGGCAGATGCGATTGCAGATTTATCCATTGCACTCGCAAAAAACGAATCATTAGATTCGTTTAATTTAAAAAATGGAAGATATATTCGCAGTCCTTATCAAAAAGTAACAATAGAGAATGTAGATGATTATCTTAAATTACTGCAGTAATCATTCCAGTACTGTTCACCATTTTCAAGCATCTGTTGATATGTTTCAACCATGATATCATGAAGCTCTTTGCATTCATCTTCAAGCAAGAAATATGCAGGGAGTTTTTTTGTGATGTGATCGATGTCTCCAGCAATACGCAACGCAACATTTTTTTCACTGACATGACCGATTCCCACGGCAACCTGCTTATAGGAATGGGAATCAATACAGGAAAGAATAAATTCCTGGGCAAAGCTTTTCCATTCTTCATGAAGAATGGGACTTCGTTCATAATTCAGGATACATAGATCTTCCAGACATTGTCTGAATTCTTTTTCTATTCTTTTTTTATTGAAGAAATGAATGTTTTCTGTTGTTAATGTCTTTGAATTAATCCATCCACACATAAACAAATCAGCACGTTTATGATCTTTTAGACATACAAAACGTTTTTGTAGAAGCTGTAATCGGTTCTGGTCATCTAATGAATCTGGATTCTTCTCAATATAAGACTTTAAGATGTTTTCTCTTTCATTGATATCCTTGATTTCATAATAATGTTCAGGCCAGTTTTCCAGGTAATTTAAATTGATTTCTTTTTTTAGTAACATATATTTATTATAACTTGATTTGATAAAAACACGAAATGACGGTATTATTTTTTCTGTTAAAAAATGGGGAAAATATGAAAAGAGAGAAATTTGGATCACGCATTGGCTTCCTGCTTGTATCTGCAGGATGTGCAATTGGTATTGGAAACGTATGGAAATTTCCATATCTTGCAGGACAGAACGGTGGGGGCTTTTTTGTTCTATTTTATTTGTTGTTTTTAATTATTATGGGTTTACCTGTATTAACGATGGAATTAGCAGTCGGCAGAGCATCGAAAGCTTCTGTTGTACAGGCATACGAAAAACTAGAGCCGAAAAATTCATTCTGGCATATCCATGGATGGGTGTGTATTTTTGGATGCTTGATGCTGATGATGTATTACACAACAGTATGCGGATGGATGATTGCGTACTTTGTTAAGTTTTTACAAGGTACATTTAATGGTATTTCTACTGAAGCTGCGAATATGGTTTTTTCTAATATGCTAGCCAGTCCTGAAGAGCTGCTTTTATATATGGCAATCAGTGTTTTTGGTGGTTTTGCGATATGTTCTTTTGGTTTGCAAAAGGGACTGGAAAAAATTTCTACGATTATGATGAGCGCACTCATTGTATTGATTGTTGTTTTAGCAGTGCATTCCTGTCTGTTGCCTGCAGCGAAGTCAGGTATTTCATTTTATCTTTTGCCAAGTATGGAACGATTAAAGCAGACAGGAATATCAACTGTCATTTCTAATGCGATGAATCAGGCGTTCTTTACATTGTCATTAGGTATTGCGGCAATGGAAATTTTTGGATCATACATGTCTAGTGAAAAAACGTTAACAAGCGAAGCATTTACGATTGCTTCTTTAGATACGTTTATTGCTTTACTGGCTGGATTGATTATTTTCCCGGCATGCTTCTCATTTGGTGTAGATCCTGATGCTGGACCGTCTTTAATATTCATGACATTGCCAAAAGTTTTTATGCATATGCAAGGTGGACAATTATGGGGAACATTGTTTTTTCTGTTTATGTCATTTGCGAGTTTTTCAACTGTGATTGCGGTTTTTGAAAACCTGATTTCTACAACAATGGAAAACTTTCAATTTTCTAGAAAAAAGGCAGTACTCATCTGTTGCGTTATCGTATTTGTTATGAGTATTCCATGTGCACTTGGATACAATGTTCTATCAGATGTACATTTGATTGGAGGAAGAGATATTCTAGATTCTGAAGACTTCATTGTATCAAATCTATTGCTTCCTGGAGGTTCATTGATCTATTTATTGTTCTGTACAACAAAATGGGGATGGGGATTCGATTCATATATGGAAGAATGTAATAAAGGAAACGGAATGCATTTATCAAAGAAGTTTAAGCCATACTTTCAATACGTATTGCCAGTACTGATTTTAATCATTCTAATACAAGGACTGTTATAAAATTTATTTGAATGGACTATGCCAGTGAAATAGAATTTACTGGCTTTTTCATTAAATGCCTGTTAGGGCGTTTAATAATATCACGTGCTATGCGCGTGGATAAATGAGCTTTAGCGTTGGGTGATATATAATCGTTTGAGAAGAGATATCACGTAATACTGAAAACATTGATTCAAAGAAAACCTGATGTACGTATCATTGAAGGTGAGGCGTGTTCTGATCATATTCACATGTTACTAGAGATACCGCCAAAATATTCAGTAGCAGAAATAATGGGATATTTGAAAAGCAAATCAATATTGATAATATTCAATAGACATTTCTGGGCAAGAGGATATTTTGTTGATACAGTTGGAAAGAATGAAAAAGTAATAAGCCAGAGAGTATATTCAAAAACAGCTGCAAGAAGACAAATTAGCAGATTAGATAAGTATGAAGGAATTTATAGACTCGTTTACGGATGAGCCTGTAAAAGAAGGAAAGGAAAAAGATCCCTTTAAGGGATAGTCAGTAAAAAAAGTTGCGGTTGTCAGTTCTTCAGAAAACGAACGTTCACCGCAACACAATGCCCTTATAGGGCGAGAGCATACCACGTCTTTTAGGCGTGGTTATGATATATTATGAACTGAAAAAGGATGCGTATCTGCATCCTTTAAAGTGCTTATTCGTAGTCGCTTGCGTTTAAGCCAGCAGCTTCTAAAGCAGCTTTCGCTGCATCCTTGATTGCATCAGAAGTGATAGTTGCACCAGTCACACCATCAACACTGATCTTGTTTTCCTTTACAATTTCACCAGGTAACTGATCAATAGCATTTGTGCCGATTCCTTCTGTTTCTCCAGCACCGTCAACGGAACATTCAGTGATTTTACCATCTTTTAATGTTAAAGTAACAGTAATGTCACCCATACCTTTTGCTGTACCTTTTGTTGTTCCAGAATATGCAGAACTCTTTGAAGAAGAACAAGCAGTGAGTGAAGCTGCCATAGCAATTGCAGCAAGACTATTTAATAATTTTTTCATTTATTTTTCCTCCGTATAATGGCATTATATCGAGAAAATTCGAAAATAACAACGCTTTCACAAAAATAGATATAAAATAATGATTGCTTTTCATTCTAATCTGTTGTAAACTAGATAAGCAATGCAGGATTACCCAAGCGGTTGAAGGGGCGGGCTTGGAAAGCTCGTAGATCGGGAAACCGGTGCCAGGGTTCAAATCCCTGATCCTGCGCCATAGATGAGTATCTGGAGACAGATACTTTTTTTATATTTTATTGCGTTGTAAAATGTTTGAGGAATATGAAAAAGAATAAAAAATTCAAAACAAATCTGTTGAGAGGTTTTTCCAGATTTCAGAAATTCTGGATTATTTTGCTTCTTTTATTATTAGCTGTTTCTTTATGCTTAACAGTGGTTCAATTATTTATTTTGTTATTGATGCGATAAAGGTGAATATATGATTGTAAGAAATATAGAATTTGGAAATGGAACACCTAAGATCTGTGTTCCTGTCATGGGGAAGAATCTTCATTTATTAGAAGAAGAAATCTCTAATTTGCAGGGGTTGAAATATGATCTTGTTGAATGGAGAATTGATTTCTATGAAGATATGGATCAAGTAAAAGATGATATTTATGCAATACGTGATCTTCTAGGAGAAACACCATTACTTGTAACGTGTCGAACACAAGATGAAGGTGGAAATGCCTGCGTGAGCAAAGAAGAGTATTGTTCTCTATTGAAACCGGTGATTTCTAGTCAATGTTGCGATCTTGTTGATCTTGAGTGTTATCTGGATGAAGAAATCATTACTTCACTTGTGAAATATGCACATGAAAATGGTGTGAAAGTTATTATGAGTAATCATGATTTTTCAAAGACTCCTTCTTATGAGGAAATCATGTATCGCTTTTCTAAAATGGAACAAATGCAGTGTGATATTGCTAAAGTAGCATATATGCCAAAAGACAGCGATGATGTTTTGACACTTTTGCGTGCTACAAATGATGCCTCCAGAATGATGTCTTGCTTACTTGTATCAATGTCAATGTCTCAATTAGGTGTTATTTCAAGAATTTCTGGGGAATTTTTTCATTCCTGTATGACATTTGGGTGTGCAGAGAATGCAAGTGCGCCAGGTCAATTAGAAGCAAATGTTTTAGCTGGTATCCTGGAAGCTTTACATCAACGATGAAACAAAGATACTTGTGTGTTACAATAACGTAGGTGATTTTATGTTCCATATTAGTGATTGTAAAAAGTTTTCTAGATGTCCGCGCTTATATTTCAATGATTTAAAGGATGATACGATAGAATATCATCCATTTGTTCGTTTGGATGAAAAAGTAAGTGACCTGGCAATTCAGAAATTAGGAATTCAAGAATATTTTCTTGGCAGTGTCGGTGATGAAGCACAAAAAGCATTGGATGCTTTAGAAAAGTATGAATGGTTGGTAAAGGCTCGTTTTGAGTATGATTCTCTGCGTGTGAAAGTGCCATTTCTACATCGTACAAATCGTGGATGGGATTTGTATTTTCTATTTATTGGTATTTATCCACATACAAATGATCTTGCATTTTATACAGATACTTTATGGGTATTGGAAAATAATGGAATTCAAATCAATGATATTTATATGATTCATCTGAATGGTGAATATGTTCGTGGAAAACAGCTTGATCCAGAAAAGCTGTTTGTTGTGACTGACTGTTTCTATAATAATAAAAATAATCCAACGCAGCCAATCAAGCCAACGCTTCTGCAGGCAATGAAAGATGTGCATCCTTTACTGGAAGAGATGAAAAATACAACATTGGAAGATTTAGAACCTCCTGTTAGAACGAATAAATGCACAGGAAGAAGTAAGTGTATTTATTATGAACAATGTTTTCCACATGAAGAAAAAATGGAGGATAATTCCATTTTGACGCTGATTGCTTCAAGTGAGAAATATAAGATGCTGGAAGAAGGAAAACGCTATTTAAAAGATGCTGAGATTGAACGCATTGAAGGAAGCAGACAACAATTTGCTCAAATCTGTGCAGATTTAAATGGAGGATTGTTTGTTGATCATTTAGCTTTACATTCCTGGCTGTCAAAGATTCAATATCCAATTGCATTCTTAGATTTTGAATGGGAAAGATTTGCTATTCCACCATACATTGGGATGAAGCCATATGATGTCTTGCCATTTGAATATGCCTTGATTATCATGCATGAAGATGGCTCCTTGCAGAAAAAGATTTATCTTAATATTCATGATGATCGTAGAGATATGGCAGAAAATTTGACAAAAGATATTCCATCAACTGGAACAGTCATTGCATATAATGCAGAAGGAGCTGAAAAAGTGAGAATTCAAGAATTTGCACAACTGTTTCCTGATTTAAGCAAGAAGCTTTTATCCATCAATGAAAGGATGGAAGATCTTCAATTGCCATTCTTGTCTGGAACTGTATATGATACAAGAATGAGAGGGCAATGGTCTTTGAAATCTATCATGTCTATGATGGATGATCCAGGATATCAGGCATTGGATATTCGTCAAGGAATGGATGCGGTATTTCAGTGGAGACATTTAGATTATAACGATGAAGTAGATCAAGAAGAAAAGAACAAAATCATTGAGGATCTGAAGAAATATTGTGGTATGGATTCCTATGCAATGACGGTTGTCTATAACTGGTTGAAAAAAATGTAAGAAGTTCAGTGAATGAACTTCTTTTTTATATTTCTTCATCTTTTTTTCACATTATTCCTAAAAGAACTGCTATAATAAAATTATCAAAAAGATATATCTAAAAAATAATCGTCACATGTGTGTATTATACAATTTTAGCAGGAGGAATTATTATGAGGTTCGAAATTGTAGGTAAAAATGTCACTGTTACACCAGCCATGAAAGAGAAGATCGAAAAGAAAATTTCATCATTGAACAAGTACCTGATTATCAATGATGATACGATCGTAAGAGTCGTTGCACGTGTCTATCCGAATTCTCAGAAAGTAGAAGTTACGATTCCAACAAAGATCGGTATTTTAAGAACTGAAGTAGTAAATGATGATTTCTATGCAGCAGTTGATTTAGCAATTGATAAGCTGGAAGATCAGATTAGAAGACAAAAGACCCGCCTGAGCAAGAGACATAAAGAACATCTTGTACAAGCATTTATTGATGAAATTGAATCCGAAGAAGAAAATGATATTCCAGTAAAGACAAAGAGTGTTACTGCAGAAGAAATGGTACTAGATGAAGCAATCATGCAAATGGAACTGTCTGGCCATAGTTTCTATATCTATAAAGATGAAGACAGTCAAAAAATCGCAGTTGTATATGCCCGTCATAATGGCGGATATGGATTAATTGAAGTCGATGAGTAACTGAAAAAAGCTGGGTTTTCCCAGCTTTTTTATAACAATGATGCAATCATGAAGAATAAATTACTTCCCGCAAAACCAATCAATCCTGGAATGAAGGAATTGGATTGATTATATAAGTAAGAAAGAATCGTACAAAGAACAACGTTATATAACAAGGTAATCAATATTGTTAATAGATTCTTACTTGGAAGAAACAAGATAGTAGTTAATAAACCAATGGAAATGCCAGATAATAAAATGATTTGCAATTCACGGTGATGAATCGTTAATGGATCCGTAGCACATTTTCCTACAATGCAAAGCATACTTGCTTCTGAGAAAGAGTATGCAATCAGCATTCCAATTCTTGCATATCCGTATCGTACGAGTACTTCTGTCCTTGGCATAATGACAATACATTTTAAGTAACGGTTGCTAATATATGTCCATAAAGTAAACAGAACAAATGCGATAAGATCGGAAGAG
>ERZ507086.1031-NODE-1031-length-11864-cov-3.526886_pt1 | contig 11864 bp, 8 predicted proteins | sample MGYA00512292_ERZ507086 | MGnify/ENA metagenome assembly ERZ507086
GACGTGTGCTCTTCCGATCTCTTCCGCGGCTTCGGCAGCGACCTCGAGGACGACTGCATCGCCAACATCGTCGACCTTCCCATGCCCCTGAACGTCACGCTGCACGTCCATCCCATGGGAAAGGCGCAGGCCGTCTCATACGTGAAGAAGCGCATCGCCTGGATGGACAAGGAGGTCATCGACGAGCAGATGAGCGCGGTGAAGAAGGGCTACGACTTCTCGATCCTCCCGCCTGAGCTCTCCCACTCCAAGGAGGAGGCGGAAGAGCTCCTCGACCAGCTCCAGAACAAGAACCAGCGCCTGTTCACCTACACGGGGCTCGTGTTCACCTACGCGGACACGGCAGAGGCCCTCGACCACCAGACCCGCCAGATCATGGCGGCGGCCCGCCAGCGCTCCATAGAGGTGGAGCCGCTTTCGTACCGCCAGCGCCAGGGCATGAACTCCATCCTGCCCCTGGGGCTCAACCACGTCGAGGTGTCGCGGTACATGACCACCGCACAGATCGCCATACAGATGCCCTTCGCCTCCCAGGAGCTCAACCAGCCCGGCGGCGGATACTACGGGCAGTCGAAGCAGTCCGGCAACCTCGTCATCGTGAACCGCAAGCGGCTCGCGAGCCCCATGGGGTTCGTCTGCGGCAAACCCGGGTCGGGCAAGAGCTTCAGCGTCAAACGCGAGATCATGAACACGATACTCGCGTACCCCGACGACGAGGTGATAGTCTTCGACCCCGCAGGCGAGTACGCGCCGGTGGTGGAGCCCGCGGGCGGCACCTGTATACGCTTCTCGCCGGACACCGACACGTTCATGAACCCCTTCGACCTCTCGGACGTCGCCGACAAGGCGAACCAGGCGCAGCTCGCCTTCAAGATCGACGCGATACTGGCGCTCTCGAGCGCGACCATGGCAGAGGGGCGCGAGGGACTGCCCGAAGCGGACAAGTCCATCATCAGCCGCTGCGTGGAGCTGGCGTACCTGCGCTGCGAGGAGAAGGGCAGGCTTCCCGTGCTCGGCGACTTCTACGAGCTGCTCCTCGAGCAGGAGGAGCCCGAGGCTCGCGACATCGCGCTGCGCTACGAGCGCTACGTGAAGGGCGCCCTGTCGTTCTTCAACCACCAGAGCAACGTGGGCTTCGAGAACCGCATCACCAACGTCGACTTCAAGGACCTCTCGCAGAACATGAGAGTCTTCGGCATGCTCACCGCGCTCGAGGCGGTGCGCAACCGCATGTACGCGAACTTCGAGCGCGGCGTGACCACATGGCTCTACATAGACGAAGTGCAGAGCCTCTTCGGGCACCCTGCGATCATCAGCTACTTCTCGAAGTTCTGGGCGGAGGGCCGCAAGTTCAACCTCATCTGCACGGGCATCACGCAGAACTCCACCTACATGCTCGAGCACGAGGACGCCCGCAACATGGTGCTCAACTCGGACTTCGTGCTCCTGCACAAGCAAAGCCACCTCGACCGCAAGAGCTGGGTCGACCTGCTCGCCCTCTCGGCCCAGGAAGAGGGCTACATCGACGACTCGATCAAGGCCGGCGAGGGACTGCTCGTCGCGGGAGGCGCGCGCGTCCCGATCAAGGACGATTTCCCGAAGGATACGCAGCTCTACCGCATCATGACCACCCGCTTAGAAGAAACCGTACAGAACTAAGGAGGATTTTGAATATGAACAACAAGATGATTACCATTCCCTATGCGGACGCTATCGAATACGAAGAGAACACCTCCGCGCTGTTTAAGGCTCTGTGGGAGCTGACCGATCTGATCCGACTGGAAAGCAACCTCAAGAAGCATCACCGCGCCTACCTCCATGTGAGGGAGGACATCGACGAAAAGGTCAAGGAGGCGCGTCAGATTATGACCAAGGTATCTGTGGATATGATCGGTTTCTATTTCAAGGTTGATGTTCCCGAAAGCAGCAACAGCGATGAGAATACCCCTTTCGCTGACGCGGCGGATGATGAAGCCGTATCTATCCCCAAGGACAAGTATGAGCTGATGATCGACGATCTGCTCACGATGTCCGAAATAATCCAGTGCGTCGCAGATATGCGCACGCAGGATGTGAAGGCAATCCGTGAGTTCGGCAAGTTCGTCCCCGCCTTTGCCGCCTTTGAGAAGAACCGGCTGAGTCTCTACCGCGACGCGGCGAAGGAAGCCGAGGAAATCTTCGACCGTTGGGCGGACGAGATTGACGATCTCGACGAGGACTTCATTGAAGATGAGGACTACGAGCCGGACGAGTATTACTCCGACTAATGCCCATTGAAATGTTGTCGGGTTTTACAGCCAACATTTCAATGGAAACACAAATCCAACAGAACAGGAGGTACACCACCATACAACTTGACATCATTCATACCGGCGATTGCCTTGAAATCCTGAAAACTCTGCCCGATGACAGCGTTCATTGCTGTGTGACGTCCCCTCCGTATTACGCGCTCCGTGATTACGGCATGGATGCTCAGATCGGCAGAGAGACAACGCCGAAGGAATATATCTCGCGCCTGACGGAAGTGTTTACCGAAGTCAGGCGCGTTTTGCGTCCGGATGGAACGCTCTGGCTGAACATCTCGGACACCTACGCCGGAAAGGGCAATCAGGGCGATTTCATTGACCCGAAGAACCCCAACGGCAGAAACGGTCAGGCTGTGGCTCTCAACAACAAGGTTGAGGGCTGCAAGCCGAAGGACATGATCGGTATTCCGTGGATGCTTGCTTTTGCCCTCCGCGATACCGGCTGGTATCTGCGCAACGACATCATCTGGATGAAGGATAACCCCATGCCGGAGAGCGTCAAAGACCGCTGCGCCCGCTGCTATGAGCATATTTTCCTGTTCTCAAAGTCCAAGAAGTATTTCTTTGACTACAAGGCAATCTCCGAGCCGATTGCCCCCGCAACGGCAGAACGCCTCAAGCGCGGCATGAAGGGCGGCAACAAATACGGCAAACCCGTTCCCGGTCAGCCTCAGCCGCAGTCCATTAACCGCCCGCGTGAGCATGGCGCGATCAAGGAAGCAGACATCAATCCGCTCCGCAACAAGCGCGATGTCTGGAAGATCAACACCGTCCCCTTCAAGGGCGGTCACTATGCCGCCTACCCTCCGAAGCTGGTTGAAACCTGTCTTCTCGCCGGTTGTCCCGAAGGCGGCATTGTACTTGATCCCTTTATGGGGAGCGGCACAACCGGTATGGTTGCCTCACAGATGGGGCGTCATTTCGTGGGCATCGAGCTGAACCCTGAATACACCGAGCTTGCCTACAAGCGGATTGGAGGTGAAATCTGATGTCCAAGGAACCGGAACTCAAAGCCCGCGACAAGGTAGTTCTGCGGATGACGCGAGACGGCGCAGTCGAGGAAAATCTGACGGCTGGCACCGAGCAGAGAGCGTCAAAACGTCTGGAAGATGCAGAGCTGGTGAAGCCCGTTGAGACCGCCGCGTCTTCCGAAGCTCATTCTGCGGAGGAACAGAAAAAGGTGCAGATGCGCCGTCAGCAGCGTCAGTTTCAGGCGGAACACGCCGAGAATAACGACACGCAGCCGCCCTCGGAAACGTCCGTCACAGAAGAGAAAAGGGCAGAAAATCCACCCCAGAATGTACCTGAACCGCTGCCCTCGGAAACGCCGTTCAAGCCTCCAACTTTAGAGCAGCACGGCGTTTCTTCTCATACCGGCACGGTGATTGCCGAAACGGTTGTCACACACAAGCTGCTCAAGACCTCTGCGGTTGAAGCCGTTGACGCGGATGCCGTTCTCTCCCAAGCGGCGGAGACTGCCTCCGCAAAGCCGGTCTCGGACGATGCCGTCCCGCCCACAAAGCGGATGCAGAAGCTCGAAAGAAAGTCAGAAAAGGCACATGAGCGTCTGGACGCTGCCCGTGAGAAGCTGCCCACGCACAAGGTCCTCAAGAAGGAGCGCGTTTTTGATGAAGAGACCGGCAAGGGCAAAACCCGCCTTCATTTTGAGGATGAGCTGAAAAAACCAAAGGGCAAAGGCAAGCTGCAATTTGAAGCGGATAAAACCGTCCGCAAGGTCGGTGACACCCTCGCTTCCGGCATTCATGGCAAAATCCATGAGGTCGAACAGGAAAACTCGGCGGTTGAGGCGGCGCATAAAACAGAGATCGCCGCTGAGACTGCCGCTCGGCATTTCCGTCATCATCGGGAAAGCAGCGTCAACAAGCCTTATGAGAAGGTCTCCAAGCTGGAACACAAGGCGGATGCTGCTGATGCGAAGCTCCAATATGAGAGAAATCAGCAGGAGCATCCTGAGATGAAGAAGCAGAACATGAACAAGCACTACCAGAAGCAGAGCATTAAGAAGGAATATGCCGCCGCTCGAAATGCCGGTTCTCAGACTGCCGGGACTGCCACAAAGAATACCGGCAAGAAGCTCGGTGAAAAGGTGTCCGACAAGATCAAGGAGTTTTTTGAGAAAAACAAGAAGGTCTTCATCTGGATCGGCGTCGGAATTGCCCTTCTCGTTTTGCTCGGTGCCGGAATCAGCTCGTGTTCGATGCTTACTTCTACCGGCTCGTCGGTTATCGCTTCCTCTTATCTCAGCGAGGATGATGCGATGCTGGGCGCAGAAGCGCAGTATTGCCGGATGGAGCAAGATCTGCAAAGCTATCTGGATAACTATGAAGGCACTCATGACTATGACGAATATCACTTCGATCTGGATGATATTGAGCATGATCCCTATGTGCTGATCTCCATTCTCTCGGCTCTCCATGAGGGCGAGTTCACGCTGGATGAGGTGCAGGGTACGCTCCAAATGCTGTTTGAAAAGCAGTACATTCTCACCGAAGAGGTCATCGTCGAAACCAGATATCGCACGGAGACTGACACATGGACGGATGCAGACGGCAACACGCACACGGAAACCTATCGCGTTCCGTATGACTACTACATCTGCAACGTGAAGCTCGAAAACTTCAATCTCTCCCACGTCCCGGTCTACATCATGTCTCAGGAACAGCTTTCCATGTACGCAACGTATATGTCGGTGCTTGGCAACCGTGAGGATCTGTTTGGTGACTCTCCCTATGTGGACAAGTACATCATCAATCCTCCCGCCGACTACGATGTCAACCCGGAATACCTGAACGACGAGAAGTTTGCAACGCTGATTACCGAGGCGGAAAAGTATCTCGGCTATCCGTATGTGTGGGGCGGCTCCAATCCCGACACATCCTTTGACTGCTCCGGCTTTGTCAGCTATGTTCTCACGAACAGCGGTCTTGTGAATACCGGACGGCTTGGCGCACAAGGGCTTTACAACGTCTGTACGCCGGTTTCAAAGGCGAATGCACAGCCCGGTGATCTCATCTTCTTTGTCGGGACGTATGACACCCCCGGCGTGTCTCACGTCGGCATTTACGTCGGTGATGGGGTCATGATCCACTGCGGCGATCCCATTCAGTACACATCCATCAACTCTTCCTATTGGCAGCAGCATTTCTACGCCTTCGGAAGACCCGCCTATTAAAAGAAAGGAGTTTTGCATGAATCCCAAGTATCAGAAAGTCCTCTCCGACATTGAGAAGGCTGAAAAGAAGAAGTCCGAAATCGAAGGTCAGCTCAAGGAGCTGTACGACAAGAAGACGGAGCTGGAAAACCTTGAAATCATCAATACCGTGCGCTCTATGGTGATGGACAAGGATCAGATCATGGCGTTCCTGTCTTCCATGAAGGGCGGCACCAAGCCCGCTGAAAATACGGAGGTAATCGACAATGCGTAAGAAGTTTCGTTTTCTGACCGTCCTTGCGGTCTGCGTCATGGTTCTGTCCTGCTTCTCGGTGACGGCGTTTGCCTACGCCGATGATACCGAACAGAACCTTCCGGTCACAGAGGCAACCCAGCCGGAACAGCAGCCCGCAGTCACTCCAACGCCGGAAAAGCCGAAGGGTGAGCCGATTGACGATGAGGGCAACGCCTACACCCGCGACTTGCTCTATGACAAGGCAACCAACAAGCAGTTCATCACTGTCCAGACGAAGAACGGCAACACCTTCTATATCGTCATTGACTACGATGCACCCATCAATGAGGATGAGGAACAGTATCAGACGTACTTCCTGAACATGGTCGATGAGAGCGATCTGCTTGCGCTGCTGGATGATGACACTGCGGCTGCGCTGACCACCTGTAACTGCAAAGAGAAATGCGCTGCCGGTCAGGTCAACACCGACTGCCCGGTCTGCAAGACCAACATGAGCGAATGCACCGGCACAGCCCCCGCTACACCTGAGCCGGATAAGGATGCGGAAACCGATGCCCCCGCCCCTAAGCCCGAAAAGAAATCCAACGTCGGCATGATCCTCGTCATCTTTGCCCTTGCCGGTGCTGCGGGTGCAGCTTATTACTACATCAAGTTCGTCAAGGGCAGAAAGCCCAAGGATGAAGACATGGACTTCTTTGATGATGAAGGTTACGAGGAAGAGCCGTACATTAACGAGGATGATGCGCCGCAGATTGCGGAGGATGCTGAAACGGATGGTGATGAAGATTGATCTTAGTCATTGCTGAAAAGCCCAGTGTTGCCCAGTCCATCGCAAAGGTGCTGGGCGCGACGACCCGCAAGGACGGCTACATGGAGGGCGGCAATTACATCGTTTCGTGGTGCTTCGGTCATCTGGTGGAGCTGGCAGACGCCAGCTCCTACGATGAGCGGTATGCCAAGTGGCGGTATGACGATCTGCCCATTGTTCCGGAAAGCTGGATGTTTGAGGTCACGAAGGACAAAGCACAGCAGTTCAAGGTGCTGTCCGCTCTCATGAAGGACAAGCGCGTCACCGAGCTGGTCTGTGCAACCGATGCAGGACGCGAGGGTGAGCTGATCTTCCGGCTGGTCTACGACAAAGCCGGATGCACCAAGCCCTTCAAGCGTCTGTGGATCAGCTCGTTGGAGGACTCCGCCATCCGCGAAGGCTTCCAGCATCTCCGGGACGGCAAGGAATATGACCGTCTCTATGAAGCAGCACTCAGCCGCTCGAAGGCGGACTGGATTGTCGGCATCAACGGCACCCGCCTGTTCACCACGCTCTATCACAAGAAGCTGGTGGTCGGGCGCGTCCAGACGCCGACCCTTGCAATGCTGGTGGAGCGTGACGGGAAAATCTCCACGTTCCAAAAGGAGAAGTATTTCAACGTCCACGTCGGCAAGGGCGATCTGACCGCCGATCTGGAAAAGGTCAAAACCGAAGAGGAAGCAAAAAGAATTGCGGCGGCTTGCGAGAAAAAGCAAGCCGTCGTTTCTTCTCTCAAGCGGGAGACGAAAACCGTCAATCCTCCGAAGCTCTATGATCTGACTACCTTGCAGCGCGAGGCTAACCGATATTACGGCTTCACTGCCCAGCAGACGCTCGATCTCGTCCAGACGCTCTACGAAAAGAAGCTCCTGACCTATCCGCGCACGGACAGTCAGTTTATTACGGATGATATGGAGGACACCGCCCGTCAGGTCATTTCCATCGTCTGCCGCCAGCTTCCGCTTTTTTCCGGCGTTTCAATCACTCCCGACATTGCCCGCGTAACCGACAACAGCAAGGTCACAGATCACCACGCTATTCTCCCCACCGTCCAGCTCGAAAAGCAGGATGTTTCGGCGCTCCCTCAGTCAGAGCAGAAAATCCTCAATCTTGTCGGGATGCGCCTTCTGTGTGCGACCGGAGAGAAGCACACCTACGCAGAAACGCAGATCTTGCTCTCCTGCGAGGGCTATGCGTTCAAAGCCAAGGGCAAGACCGTCGTTCAAAACGGCTGGAAAGCCATTGAAGAGCTGTTCAAGGCATCTCTCAAGACGAAGGAAAAGGATGATCCCATGAAGTCCCTGCCCGAAGTCCATGAAGGCGATGTTCTGGATGGTGTGTCTGCCAGCGTCACCGAACACTTCACAACGCCTCCGAAGCAGTACACGGAAGACACGCTCCTGTCTGCGATGGAGACCGCCGGAAACGATCAGTTCGACGATGACACCGAGAAGAAAGGTCTCGGAACACCCGCGACCCGCGCCGGTATCATTGAAAAGCTGGTGAAATCCGGCTTTGCAGAGCGTAAAGGCAAATCCCTCATTCCCACGAAGGACGGCTGCAACCTCGTCTGCGTCCTGCCGGAACAGATCACTTCTCCCGCAATGACGGCGGAATGGGAAAACACGCTCATGGAGATTGAACGCGGCAATGCGGATGCAGATGCCTTCCTCAGCGGTATTGTCCGGATGACCGGGGATCTCGTGAAAGCCTATCCGTTTCTCTCCGATGCCGAAGCCCAGCGTTTCGGCACGGGCAAGGAGGAAATCGGCAAGTGTCCCCGCTGTGGTTCTCCGGTCTATGTCGGCAAAGGCAACTTCTACTGCTCGAACAAGGCTTGCTCCTTCTGCCTGTGGGAAGACAACAAGTTCTTTTCCAGCAAGAAAAAGAAGTTGACCAAGAGGATTGCAAAGGAGCTGCTGGACAAGGGCTGGTGCCGCGTGACCGGGCTTTACACGCCGAAGAAGCCCCAGCTCTACGATGCAGTGATCCGGCTGGATGACAGCGGCGGCAAATACGTCAGCTTCAAGATGGAGTTTGACCGATGAACCGTCCGAAGTATGTTGCCTCTTGCAGCGGAGGCAAAGACAGCGTAGCGACACTCCTGTTGGCTGCACAGCACAAGGAACCGCTGGACGAGGCAGTTTTCAGCGAAGTCATGTTTGATCAGGACACAAGCGGTGAAGTCCCGGAACACCGGGACTTCATCTATGACCGGCTCAAGCCCTTCTGCGAAAAGGAGCTGGGCATCAAGTTCACCATTCTCCATGCAGACAAGACCTACGATGACGTGTTCCATCATGTCATCACCCGTGGACCGCATAAGGGCGAGGTTCGCGGCTTCGCATGGGCTGGTATGTGTGCAGTCAATCGTGACTGCAAAATCCCGCCCGTCCGCAAGTACAATGCCGCACTCTCGCCGGACACTGTGAGCTATGTCGGCATCGCGGAGGATGAGCCAAAACGCCTTGCTCGTCTGGATGGAATAACGAAGGTCAGTCTGCTTGCCAAATACGGTATGACCGAGGCGGATGCCTACAAGCTCTGTCAGGAACACGGGCTGCTTTCCCCAATCTACGCTCACTGCCGAAGAAACGGCTGCTGGTTCTGTCCCAACGCCAGTGACTCGGAGCTGCTGCACATGGTCGCAAAGCACCCGGATATGTTTGACCGGCTGATTGAATGGGAGAACGAGGATAACATCTTCCATCGTCGGATGACGCGCAGAGAAACCCCGTCTGAGGTAAAGGCTCGTTTACTGAGCAAATCCCAGACGGGGTTTTCTTCGCCAAAAAGCAAATAAGAAATGGAGGCTTGAAATGGCTGAAAACAAAAATGCGCAGCAAGTCCGCGAAATCACGGACAAGCTGGAACAGGGCATCAAGGAGCTTTTTGAATCCGAGCGGTTCAAGGAATATCTCCGCACGATGTCCAAGTTCTACAACTATTCCTTCAACAACACGCTGCTCATTGCGATGCAGAAGCCGGAGGCAACCTATGTTGCCGGTTATACCTCGTGGCAGCGTAACTTTGACCGTCAGGTTATGAAGGGCGAAAAGGGCATCAAGATTCTTGCACCCGCGCCGTACAAGGCGCAGGAAGAACGTGAGAAGATTGATCCTTTGACGCAGAAGCCGGTGATCGGCGCAGATGGGAAGGCTGTCACAGAGACGGTTGAGGTTCTGCGTCCTGCCTTCAAGGTGGTAAGTGTCTTTGATGTTTCCCAGACGGACGGCAAGGAGCTTCCGGACATCATCGTCGATGAGCTGAAAGGCACCGTCGAAAACTACGAGGCGTTCTTCGATGCGCTCAAGCAGGAATCTCCCGTCCCCGTTTCCTTTGAGGATATTCCGGGCGGCGCAAAGGGATTCTTCTCTCCGGTTGAAAGCCGCATTGCCATTCAGGAGGGCATGAGCGAAATCCAGACGGTCAAAACCGCCATTCACGAGATCGCCCACGCAAAGCTCCACGCTGTAAAGCCGGACGAGAAAGCCGCACCCGAAGACAAGAAGGATCGGCATACCAAAGAGGTTGAGGCGGAAAGCGTAGCCTACACTGTCTGTCAGCGGTACGGCATTGAAACCTCGGACTACTCCTTCGGTTACATCGCCGGTTGGTCATCCGGCAAGGAAACCAAGGAACTGAAAAGCTCTCTGGACACCATCCGCAAGACGGCGGCTGAGATGATCGAAGGCATTGACGCCAAGCTCAAGGTGCTGCTGGCAGAGAAAGCACAGTCCGAAGAGAAGGCAGCCGAGGCACCCGTGGAAGCGGTGCCGGAAGTCCCCATTTACCGCGAGACGGCGAATTACGCCTATGAAGCCGATGAGCTGGAGTCATATCGTGCTTCTCTCGCCGCAAACGTGGAATGCCGCAGAGCGATTGAGGCGACAATCAGCACCAACTACGGAGATAACCGGCTGGATGCGGATGCCGCCGTAAAAAGCGTCCTTGAGCAGTTCTCTCCGGAGCGCGTCCGGTATGTCCTCGCAAACACCATTCAGCAGAAAGACTTCGACGGACGCATTCCGCAGCCGCTCAAGGAGTGGGCGAAGAGTGTTGAGGTCTGCCCGGAGAATGCCTCCCGCTTCCTTGTGGATAAACCCAATCCCGGACTGACGGCACTTTTCGTCGATGCGTTCCGTCAGCAGACCGAACCCCAGAAGGAAGTCATTTCTGAGAAAATAGAGGAAAGAGACCCGGAGGTCGTTGCGTGGGAGAACGATGAGATCACCTCTATTGAGGTAAAAACCGTGGAGGTCAAGTCTCCCTTTGCTCCCTTGCCGGAGGAAGCAGCAAAAGAACCGAAGGCACACCGCCTGACTGCCGAAGAAAAAGAGATCAAAGCCGCCGTCATGGACACGCTCAAGGGGCAGATCGCCTATAACAACGACGGAATGCGGGCGTCCTATCGCACCTCTAACCATTCCTTCAATCTGCTGGCACGGAACGGCGTCAGGATCGAGGGCAACACGGTTACGCAGAACGGTGAGCCGCTGTTCAAAATCCATCGCCGTCATGCGGCGAGGAAAACACAGGGCTGCTATCGTGAGCTGCTGCCGACGCTGGAATACGTCAAGCAGGAGCAGAAGCAGGAAAAGCCCTCTATCCGCGATCAGCTAAAAGCTGCCGCGAAACAGCAGCCGGAGAAGAAGTTACCGGTCAAATCCAAAACGCACGACATGGAGTTGTGAGAAAGGAGACGCATGAAGAAATACACAGACGTTGACATCATTGCGGAGCTGCAGAAGCTCGTGGACAGTCATGTAGACAGCTACAAGGAAGACTTCGACATCGACAAGCGCATCATCCGCCGCGCTGCCGAAAGCCGGAATCCCGAAGACAAGACGCTGATGTGGTTCTGCCGTCCGCATGGAACGCACTGCCTCAATGAAAATCAGGTCTTCATTCAAGGAACGCGGGATCACAACACCTTCCGTTTCTATGCGGAACAGACCTATGACGAGTGCATTGCCCGCGTCATCATCCCGAAAGCCGTCAAGCGCGGCAAGGTATTCGGAGATGTCTTTGAGATCAACTACCGCGAACAGGCTGCAAATGTGGCGCAGAACTCGGTTGCGCCGGATCATGACCGGCTGACCTTCGCAGACGGCTATGTGCTGGATGCACCCTGCCGCAGCAGCTTCGATGCAGCAATGGCTCTCGTCGGTGAGCATGGCGGCGTACAAACCCACCAGACGCTCCCGAAGGACGCGGATGCTCTGGCGGAAGTGCTGTCCAAGCAGAAAAGCCGCCGTGACAGACTGCCGGAGGCGGAGAGGACGGAAACTCTTGCACCTCTGCCCGTCGCAGAACTCCGCA
>ERZ507086.1041-NODE-1041-length-11650-cov-3.401035_pt1 | contig 11650 bp, 10 predicted proteins | sample MGYA00512292_ERZ507086 | MGnify/ENA metagenome assembly ERZ507086
GTGGGATATATCAATGATAAGTTGCGAAAGCCGCGGCTTATCTGTACGGTGATGATGGCGTGCGTGGCGGTGTTCGGCATTCTGTTTGCGCTGGTGCGCGAAACGATGCTGCTGTTCCTTTTAAACGGCTGCATCATGGGGTTTATCTCATCGCTTTCGCCGGTGAGCGAGCGCATGGCAACCTCGACGAAGTACCGCTACGGCACCATTCGTATTTGGGGCACATTCGGTTATGCGGCGGCCGTACAGGTGGCCTGCGCCATGATGGAATTTACGAGCCCGCAGCTGATTTTTGTTTCGGTCTCCGTTTCGGCGGTGCTGGCCATTGTGGGTTTCCTCGGCACGGACGACATTTCGTTTACGGATACAGAAGCGGCAAAGGCTGCGGCGGGCAAGCAGTTTTCATTTCTCTGTGCGCCGATGTACATTTTGTTCGTCATCATCGGGTTTATTTTTTCGGGTTGCTCAAATCTCAACATGACATACAGCCCCATTTTATTGCAGGAGCTCGGCATGCCGACGGGTGCGGTGGGCACAGTGCTGTTTTTCAGTACGATTGTTGAGCTGCCTGTCATTTTGTTTTCGTACAAATTTATGGATCGTTTTTCAGGGCGCACGCTGATGCTTTTGGCGTTTGCTATTATGGTGGCGCAGTTTTTGCTGTACGCCACGGCGCCGAACGCGTTTGTTGCGGTTGTGACCATGCTGGTTTTGCGTGCTATCGGTTCTACGCTGTTCGGGATGATCTTATTGAAGATCGTGCGCGGCGTTGTGCAGGTGCGTTCCGTTTCCACGGCGCTGGGCGTTATCAGCGCTACGGACGCGATGAGTGCCATTTTAATGCAGAACCTCGGCGGCATTCTGGTGGAAAACACGAGTATCCGCATCTTGTATTTTGCCATGGCGGGCCTGATGATGCTCGGCATGATCCTAACGCTGTTCCTGCGCGTGCAGAACACGGAAAAGGTGTTTTCGTAAAAATTTCCCCGCAGCTTCGCGAAATTTCCGACGTGAAGCTGCGGGGAATTTTTAGAAGCCGAACACGGCTGTGTAATCTAAAACGGCGTGCACGAGGACGGGGATCCACAGGGAGCCGGATTTTTCTTTGAGGTATTGGAAAAGGCAGCCCATGGCGACAAGCCCCGCCATTTGTGAGCATACAAAACGCACAAGGTAAGACGCGGTGATCGCTCCGAAATCCGCATAGGCGAACACGTGCATGGCGGCAAAGAGAATGTTTGGCACGAGGTAGCGAACGGCGGCGGGCTCGTCCCGCAAAAGCCCCACGCATACGCCGCGCACGACGAATTCCTCACAAAACGCGATGAAAACGGTGTAGTAGAATAGGCTGTACAGCACGGTGATTTTATCCGGCTTTACGATCAGCGCTGCGGCCGTGACGATAAGCAGGAGAAACAGCAACAAAACAGCGATTTTTCTTGTTTTGCCTTTGGGGACGGTCAGCTGCATCGCCTGCACAAAGCGCTTTTTGCAGAAAACGAGGCGAGAAAAACAAGAAAAGCGGGCACGGCGGACGTGAGCAGATTTTGCGCAAAGAGCTGCAGCAGGTGCGAGGAAGCCGCCCGCACGGAGAGCAGCGTGCCTTTTTGTTTTTCGGCGTATATGACCCATGCGGCGAAAAGCATATCCGCGGCACAAATCAAAAACACGGCAAGAATTTTCAGCGCAAATTTGCCTTTTGAAGACGCTTTATCTAAAAGCATAGTTTTCTCCTTTCGCGGCCCGAGCAGCCGCCTTTTTCGGGTAAATTATAGCACGGCTTTCAGAACGTGACAAGTTCACTAAATTTCTGACAGTGAATTTTACGGGGGGAATTTTCTTTTTACTGGAAACGGGCGGGCGGCTGTGCTATGATTAAAGTATCAAACGGAAGGTGGTTATATTTATGATATTGGAAAGAGTCACGCCGGAAAGCGTGGGTATTCATTCCGAAGGCATATTGAAATTTATCGATCTTGCAGAAAGCAGAGGGCTTGAGCTGCACAGCATGATGCTGCTGCGCCACGGCAAGGTGTGCGCAGAGGGCTGGTGGAAGCCGTATAACCCGGCGTCGCCGCACATGATGTTCTCCTTTACAAAGGCGCTGACCTCCACGGCTATCGGCTTTGCGTGCCAGGAGGGAGCGCTGTCTCTTGACGATCGATTGAGCGAGCTGTTCCCGGACAAGATGCCGGAAAATCCGAGCGAAAATCTGCTTGCCTGCACGGTGCGCGATCTGCTCACGATGTCCTGCGGCCACGAGACGGAGATCAATACGTTCGACGTGAACGAGCCGGATTGGATTAAGAATTTCCTTTCGCACGAGTTTAAATATAAGCCCGGCGCTTGCTTTATGTACAACACCGCCGGCACGAACATGCTGTGCGCCGCGCTGAAGCGCCGCACGGGTGAGAATCTGTTCGAGTACCTTACGCCGCGTCTTTTTGAGCCGCTCGGCATGGAGAATATTGAGTGCTTCCGCCTGCCGGACGGCATTGAAATGGGCGGCGCAGGCAGCCGCCTGAAGACCGAAGACATGGCGCGCTTTATTTTGTTTGTTTCCCGGCACGGCAAGTGGGAGGGCAAGCAGCTTTTAAACGCCGAATGGTTCGACATGGCGAGCGCAAATCAGGTCTCGACGATCAGTCCGGCGAATAATGCGGATAACCCCGACTGGCGCTGTGGCTACGGCTTCCAGTTCTGGCGCTGCGTGCCGGAGCATGTGTTCCGCGCGGACGGCGCGTTCGGCCAGTACGGCGTGGTGTTTGAGGACAAAGACACCGTGCTCATTTTGCAGAGTTCTTCCTCCAATCAGCAGGAGCAGCTGACCTGCGCGTGGGAGGCGCTGCTGCCGGCCATCACGGACGAGGAGACGCTGCCGGAAAGCCCCATGGCGCATGTTTTGGAGAAGCGTTTGGAAAGAGCGGAAATCACGCCGATGCTGTCTTCCCGCAACCCGTGGTCCGAAAAAGAGATTGAGGGTAAGAAATTCGCGTTTACGGAGGAAGTTCCGGGGCTTGTCGATTTCATCGGCGGTGTGTGGATTGTGGCCCCGCAGGGCGGTGTGACAAAGACGCTGCGCTTTGAATTTGCGCCCGAAAAAGCAAATCTCGTTTTCGAGCAGGATAACGGCGAATTTACGGCGGAGATCGGCCTTCAGAGCCACTTCACGAGCTTTACGCTCGGCGGCCGTACCTACGGCGCTGTGGGTCGCTGGCGCAGTGACAAGCGCTTTGAGCTCGAAGTTCGCTGTGCGGAATCCGCAGGCGGCAGACGTATGATTTTCACATTTGAGGGTGACGCGCTCACGCTGGAGACGGAATCTACGATGGCAATCTCCGGCGGCATTGCAGACCGCCCGTACAAGCGCTACACGCTGAAAGCGGAATAATTTCAAAGAAGGATATGGAGCCGTGCGCAGAAGAAAAACCTGTTTGCGCGCGGCTTTTCTTTGCTTAAAACGTTTGACTAACGGCCTGAAATATGCTATACTCTTGGGGTATTGAATATTGGGCTGTCGCCAAGCGGTAAGGCAACGGACTTTGACTCCGTCACCTCGTGGGTTCGAATCCCGCCAGCCCAGCCAGAAAAAAGGACTTTGCGTTTTGCAAAGTCCTTTTTTCAACAAGATAAATCCCTTCGGGATTTGTGAAACTGCCCTTTGGGCGGTGAAGTGTCTTAGGACGTTTATAAAAAGGAAAACCGCCGACCTTCGAAATCATCTCGCGCAGCAGCTCCGGGTTTTCCAGCATGGGGCACGGACGCAGGTGGTTCTCGTTGAACGGCTGGCCATCGTGGTACGCCATGAAGAGCGGCGACTGCAGGACTTCGGGCAGTGTTTTTTCGCGAATGTTGGAATCGGAATAGTGGATGAATACGCACGAGCGGCTCGCCGCCGGTGTAGATATACAGGTATACGCCGAGCTCTTTGCCCTGCGTGATGGCAGAAATTATAGAGAAAACAAAAGCGCCGGGCTTCCATGAAAGCTCGGCGCTTGATTTATTGATGAAAATTATACGAACTGGGACGGGTCTACACGGGTGCCGTTTTGGTAGACCTCAAAGTGGCAGTGGTCACCGAAGGAATAGCCGGTATCGCCGACATAGCCGATGACATCGCCCTTGTTGACCCACTGGCCCTCGCTGACGGCGACGGAGCTCATGTGTGCGTACAGGGTGGAATAGGTGCTGTCGTGGTAAATGGAGACGTAGTAGCCCCAGGAATAGCCCCAATCATCGGAGCCGTTTGCGGTCATGACCCTACCGGAGCGGGATGCCACGATCTGCGTGCCGCGGCTTGCGGGGATATCCATGCCGTAGTGGCCGTTGCCGAATGCACAGCTGACGCCGGTCCAGCCCGGAACAGGCCATGCAAAGCTTTCACCGGAATAGTCATCGTCATAAGACGGCTGCGGCACCGGGGTCGGGGTGGGGGTCGGATTTACGGTCGGCACCGGGGTCGGTGTCGGGGTAGGCATAACGTTGCCGTTATCGTCCACTTCTTCTTCAGGCACCGGGGTCGGCGTAGGTGTGGGCTCTACGGTCGGTACCGGGGTCGGGGTGGGCGTGGCTTTTGCCTGTGCCATCTGCTGCTGCATTTCGGCGATCTTTGCCGCCATCATGTTTGCGAGCACGTATTCTTCTTCCTCGGTGCGGGAAAGCTCGGTCTCGGCACTGCTCTTATCGGAGCGAATCTGCTCGAGCAGGGCGGTGTTGTCGCTTTCGAGCTGCTTTAATTCCTCTTCGCTTGATTCATACAGCTTTTTGGCATCGGCGAGCGCGGTCTTTTCCTTTTCAAGCTCTTCGCGCTGTGCCTTTGTCTCGTTCATGTACGCTGCAACCGTATCGATGAGCTGCTTATCGTGGCGGGTGATGGTGGAGACGGCCTCTGCGCGCATGGAGAAATCATGCAGGCTTTCGGAATTGAAGAGAATCTCCAGTGTGCCGACGGTGCAGCCGGCGGAGTACAGCACGGCGAGACGCTTTTTCAGAAGCTCCATGGTATCGGAGATCTGATCTGCGGAATCGCTGAGCTCTTTTTCAAGCTTTTTAATGCTGGTGTTCAGCACGGTGATGTCACTGTTTGCGGTATCGATCTGCTCCTTGATGGTATCAATCTTTTCGGAGAGTAGGGTAAGATATTCGGTCTTATCGGCCTCCTGAGACTCCAGAGAGGAGATTTTGTTTTCGAGGTCGGCCTTTTTGTTGGCGAGCTCGGTCTGCTTGGCTTCCATATCGGCTACGGTATCGTCGGCGTAGCTGAGCGGTGCGGCACAGAGCAGCAGGGCGGAAAGCACGGCTGCAGTGATGCGCTTCATGTTTTTAGAAAACAGCTTCAACGGAAAAACTTCCTTTCAGCAATAAATTTCGATTTCATAAAAGGGCATACGAACCCCCTTTTATATACGGGACTATTCTACATGATAACTTTCAGTTTTTAATTCCATAAAAGAATTAAAGCGCAAATTACTACGGAAAAAGAACAGATTTATTTCAGAATTCTTACAAGAGAGCCCAAGTCGGTATCAGCTTCGAGATAACTTTACGGGGAAAAGGAGGGCACTTCAAAGGAAAAAGAGAATGCGCGAAAGCGTTTTACTTGACATTTTGCCGCGAAACGAGTACAATATCAGCGGTTGTTCGTTAGTTTGTTTAACTAAATTTATCGAAAAACGGCACAAATGGGCGAAAGGAGTGTGCAGCATGTCCGGCTTTTCTGCGAAAGCAAACGAGCTTCTGGTGGAGATCTATCGCAATGTGCAGATCTTGGAGCAGAACGAACTGAAAAAACAACGGCTGAACATCTCCATCAACGAGATGCACATGATCGAGCTCATTGCCAAAGGCAAAACCGGCATGACGGTCAGCGAGATCGCCCAGCAGCTCAAGGTGACAAAGCCCTCCGTTACGGTGGCGGTGAACAAGCTGGTGCAGAAGGGCTACTGCGAAAAGCAGCGCCTGCCCGGCGACGGCCGCGCGGTGCAGGTAATGCTAACGCCTGAGGGCAAAAAAGTGGAGGCGTTCCACCGCCGCTGCCACCGGCGCATCATTGCGGAGATCTGCGAGGATCTTTCGGAAGAGGAGCGCGAGGAGCTTCTGCGCACCATGACACGCATCAATTCTTATTTTCAGACGAAATTGTGATTTCTTTAAGTTTATTTCAATGATTTGCCGCGCAAATCATTGGAGACCCCTTGATAGGGTTCCCCGGAGTTCATCGTCCACCGGACGATAAACTCTCCCCTCCTGACTTTCTCGAAGAAAGTTTAATCAAAGACTTTTAACAAATATTCACTTTAACAAGGTTATTATATTGCCTTTACGGCGCTGCCGAAATTTTTTCGGCCGGAAAGGAAAGAAAACTATGAGCTTTAAAATTTTAGGTACAGGCAGCTACGCGCCGGAACACGTTGTGACGAACGACGACCTCTCTGCGCTTGTAGACACCAACGATGAATGGATCACACAGCGCATCGGCGTGCGCTCCCGCCACATCAGCGAGACGGAAACGAATGTAGATATGGCGGTGAAGGCGGCCGAGCGCGCGCTGGAAAATGCGGGCATCTCTGCCGATGAGCTCGACCTCATCATTGCAACGACCATCACGGGCGACACGCTTTCTCCGGGCACGGGATGCATGGTGCAGAACCGCATCGGCGCGCACTGCCCGGCGTTTGACCTTGCGGCGGCCTGCAGCGGCTTCCTCTTTGCGTTGGAAACGGCGGCGGGCTTCCTTTCCCGCGGCGCGTATAACCGCGTGCTTGTCGTCAGCGCAGAGCGCATGAGCGGTATCATCGACTGGACAGACCGCGGTACGTGCTGCATTTTCGGCGACGGCGCGGGCGCGGCGGTGCTCGGCAAGGGCGACGGCCTTGTGGCCTCTCACCTGATGACAAAGGGCGGCGACGACGTGATTACAATTCCGACGCGCTATGACCGTTCCCCGTGGTACAAAAACGAGATCAGCGAGATTACGTCCGTACACATGAACGGCCGCGAGACGTACAAATTCGCCGTTATGGCGATGTCCGACAACATCAAGGATCTGATGGCTTCGGCGGGCGTTGCGGGCGAAGACGTGGCGCTTGTCATTCCGCATCAGGCAAATTACCGCATTATCAACGAAGCGCGACGCAGAATCCCCGACATTGCGCCGGAGAAGTTCTGCATCAACATCGACCGCTACGGCAACACAAGCGCCGCCAGCATCCCGCTGGCCCTGCATGAGATGAGCGAGAGCGGTCTGCTGCAGCCCGGCCAGCAGCTGGCCTGCATCGGCTTTGGCGGCGGGCTTACATGGGGCGGCATGCTGCTTACTTATAAAGGTAGAGAAAATGAAACTGCTGAATGAAATTCTGGGCACAAAATACCCGATCATACAAGGCGGCATGGCCAACATTGCGACCGGTGAGTTTGCAGCGGCCTGCTCCAACGCCGGTGCGCTGGGGTTGATCGGTGCAGGCGGCATGAACCCCGAAACACTGCGGGAGAACATCCGCCAATGCCGCCGCCTGACCGATAAGCCGTTTGGCGTCAACATTATGCTGATGCACCCGCAGGCGGACGAATTTGCCCAAATCGTCATCGACGAGGGTGTCAAAATCGTGACCACGGGTGCCGGCAATCCCGGCAAGTACATGGCTGCATGGAAAGCGGCGGGCATCACTGTAATTCCGGTCGTGGCAGCCGCCGTGCTGGCCAGACATCTTGCCCCCCTCGGCATTGATGCCGTCATCGCCGAGGGCACCGAGAGCGGCGGCCATGTGGGCGAGATGGCCACGATGGCCTTGGTTCCGCAGGTCGTGGATGCCGTGGATCTGCCGGTCATTGCCGCAGGCGGCATCGCAGACGGACGCGGCCTTGCGGCGGCGCTGGCGCTTGGTGCCTGCGGCGTTCAGGTCGGCACCTGTCTGCTGACCAGCACCGAATGCCCTATCCACGAAAATTATAAGGACGCGCTCCTCAAGGCGCGTGACAGCGATACCATCGTGACAGGCCGTCTTGGCGGCACACCTGTCCGTGTGCTGAAAAACCGCATGAGCCGCGAATATGTCCGTCAGGAAAAGGCCGGTGCTGACAAGGCAGCGCTGGAGCAGTTCACGCTCGGCAGCCTGCGCAAGGCAGTTTTTGACGGTGATACGGTCAACGGAAGCCTGATGGCCGGGCAGGCGGCGGGTCTTTTGCATGAGGTCCGCCCCGTTGCACAAATTCTGGACGAGATGGTGTCCGGTGCGCGTCAGTGCATTGCAACCCTCACGCTCTAAGGAGGTTTTTGCATGAAGCTTGCTTTTTTATACGCAGGTCAGGGCAGCCAGCACCCCGGCATGGGTGCGGATCTCTACGATGCCTGTCCCGAGTTCCGCGCAGCCTTTGATGAGGCGACTGCAGCTGTTGATTTTGACTTACAAGAGGTCTGCTTTACCGATGCAGCGGGTGTGCTGAACGAAACCCAGTACACCCAGCCCTGCATGACCGCCTTTGCAGGCGGCGTCACCGCTGTGCTGCGCGCTGCCGGCATCACACCCGACTACGCTGCCGGTCTTTCGCTCGGCGAATACTCAGCGCTGGCCTGCGCGGGCGTATTTGATGCCCGTACCGCCGTTGCACTGACGGCCTTCCGCGGGAAAGCCATGGCTGCAGCCGCAGCCGGGCGCAGCTGCGGCATGACCGCAGTGCTGGGCCTGGACTGCGATGCCCTGCAGCGCTGCTGCGACATTGCTGCCGATGCGGGCGTTGTACAGATCTGCAACTACAACTGCCCCGGCCAGCTGGTCATTGGCGGCGATCAGGCCGCTGTCGACAAGGCCGCCGCACTGGCTGCGCAGGCCGGTGCAAGGCGCTGCCTGCCGCTGAAGGTGAGTGGGCCCTTCCACACCGCCCTGATGCAGCCGGCCGGGGATGCCCTGCGGGAAAAATTCAAGACCGTGTCCTTTGCACCGATGCAGTGTCCGGTGCTTTTCAACTGTCTGGGCCGCGAAAAGGATGCTGCTGACATGATCCCTTCCCTGCTGGAAAGGCAGGTACATTCCGCCGTCCGCTGGGAGGATACCGTCCGCCGTCTGGCTGAGCTGGGCGTAGATACTGCCATCGAGATCGGTCCCGGCAAAGCACTGACCGGCTTTGTGAAAAAGACAGTCGGCAGCGCGATTGCCTGTTATCCCGTGGAGACCGCTGCCCAGCTGCAGCAGCTTATCCGCACACTACAAGGAGCGTGAGCCCATGGTACAAAGCGAAACACCGCGCCGTGCCGCACTGGTGACCGGCGGGGCGCGCGGTATTGGCCGCGCCGTCTGTCTGGCACTGGCTGCCGAGGGCATGGATATTGCCGTCAACTATGCCGGCAGCGCCGCAGCAGCCGAACAGACCGCCGCTGACTGCCGCGCACTCGGCGTACAGGCAGTGGCCCTGCAGGCAGATGTGCGCCGCCCAGAGGCCTGCAAGCAGCTCGTTGAGGATGCAGCCGCCGCCTTCGGGCGGCTGGATGTACTGGTCAACAATGCGGGCGTCACCGCCGACAAGCTGCTGCTGCAGATGACAGAGGCCGATTTTGATGCTGTCATCGAGACCAATTTAAAGGGCGCCTTCTTCTGCACAAAGGCAGCCGCCCGCCTGATGATGCGCCAGCGGTACGGCCGCATTATCAGCGTCAGCAGCGTAGTGGGCCTGCACGGCAACGCGGGTCAGGCAAACTACGCCGCCAGCAAGGCAGGGCTGATCGGCCTGATGAAGAGCGTTGCGAAGGAATACGCCTCCCGCGGCGTGACGGCTAACACCGTTGCGCCGGGCTTTATCACGACCGACATGACGGCGGCCATGCCGGAGGCTGCCCGCGCCGCCGCAAACGCCGCCATCCCGATGGGCAAGCCCGGCCGCCCCGAGGATGTCGCTGCCGCCATTGCCTTTCTGGCAGGAGAAAGCGCCGGGTACATCACCGGACAGCTGCTCTGCATAGACGGCGGCATGGGAATGTGAGGTTAGCTATGAACAGCAATAACAAACGCAGAGTCGTCATAACCGGTCTTGGCACAGTCAACCCGACCGGCAGCACTGTGGCGGAAAGCTGGGCCGCCGTCAAGGCTGGCCGCTGTGCCGTGGGGCCGATCACGGCCTTCGACACGGCGGATTTCAAGGTCAAGCTGGCTGCCGAGGTCAAGGACTTTGATCCGAACACTCGTCTTGACCGCCGCGAGGCCCGCAAGATGGCTCGCTTCACCCAGTTTGCCGTGGCCGCCGCCATCGAAGCGATTCAGGACAGCGGCCTTGTCTTGGAAAACATCGACCGCACACGGTTCGGCGTGATCCTCTCCAGCGGCATCGGCGGACAGGCCATCACCGAGGCGGAGCACTGCCGGGGTCTGGAAAAGGGCTTCGACCGGGTATCCCCCTTCTACGTTCCCACCGCCATCTGCAACATGGCGGCGGGTCAGGTGGCCATCGACGCGGGCTTCCGGGCCATGTGCTCCTGCCCCGTCACCGCCTGCGCCGGGGGCACCAACGCCGTGGGCGACGCCCTCCGACAGGTCCGGGACGGCTATGCCGATGTGGTCCTCTGCGGGGGCGCGGAGGCCGTTGTCAACGAGCTGGCCATGGGAGGCTTTACCTCCATGCACGCCCTGAGCACGGCGGAGGAGCCGGACAGGGCTTCCATCCCCTTTGACGCGGCGCGCAGCGGCTTTGTGATGGGTGAAGGGGCCGGCATTCTGGTGCTGGAGGAGCTGAAACACGCCCGGCGGCGGCGGGCGCCCATCCTGGCGGAGGTGGTGGGCTATGGCGCCACCTGCGACGCCCACCACATCACGGCCCCCGCACTGGGCGGCGCGGGAGCCGCCCGGTGCATGACCATGGCCCTGGCGGATGCGGGCGTGGAGCCGGAGCAGGTGGACTATATCAACGCCCACGGCACCTCCACCCCGATGAACGACGTCTGTGAGACGCAGGCGGTCAAAACTGCCTTTGGAGCACACGCCCGCAGGCTGATGATGAGTTCCACCAAGTCCATGACCGGCCATATGCTGGGGGCAGCCGGAGCGGTGGAGGCCATTTTCACCGCGCTCAGCCTGAAGGAGGACTTTGCCCCCGCCACCATCGGCTATCGGGAACCTGATCCGGAGTGCGATCTGGATATTGTGCCCAACGAGGGCCGGAAGGCCCTGCTCTGCTATGCCATGTCCAACTCCCTGGGGTTCGGCGGCCATAACGCCAGTATTCTGCTGAAGAAATGGGAGGCATGAAGAGATGGAACTGAACGCCAATCAGATCCAGGAGATCATCCCCCATCGTCCGCCCTTCCTGCTGGTGGACAGGATCGCCGACTACGAGCCCGGCGTATGGGCCAAAGGCAGAAAGGCGGTTACCGTCAACGAGCCCTTTTTTGCCGGACATTTCCCGCAGCACCACGTCATGCCGGGAGTGCTCATCATTGAGGCTCTGGCCCAGGTGGGAGCGGTGGCGATCCTGTCTCTGCCGGAAAACAGAGGAAAAATCGCGTTCTTCGGCGGGATCAAAAATGCACGCTTCAAACGGCAGGTGGTGCCCGGCGACGTGCTGGAGCTCTCCTGTGAGCTGGTGGAGCGGCGGGGAAGCGTGGGGTTCGGTAAGGCGGTGGCCAAGGTGGACGGCAAGGTGGCGGCTCAGGGCGAGCTGACCTTTG
>ERZ507086.1051-NODE-1051-length-11516-cov-5.027921_pt1 | contig 11516 bp, 8 predicted proteins | sample MGYA00512292_ERZ507086 | MGnify/ENA metagenome assembly ERZ507086
GCGTTGGCCACGGCCTTATCCATGCAGACCGCGCTGCCCAGCACGCCGCAGCCCACATAGGGGATGCGCGCCAGCTCAAACAGGCCTTGGATCGTGCCGTCCTCGCCGTTTTTGCCGTGCATGACGGGGGCGCAGATGTCGATGCGGACAAGCTCGGCTTTGCCGTCCTTCAGCAGCCAAAGGCCGTGGTCCCGGCGGTCGGGGCTGAGGATGCAGGGCGTGCAGTCGCCCTGCTCCCAGCTGCCGTCGGCCATGGCCTCGGGCGTGGGGCTGCAGGCCAGCCAGCGGCCGTCCTTGGTGATGCCGACAGGAAATGCTTCATATTGCTCTGCACAGGGGGACTGACCCAGCGCGCGCAGCCAGGCCGAGGCCGAAACACAGCTGACCTCATGCTCACTGGATACGCCGCCGAAGAAGAGCGCCACGCGCAGCTTGGTAGTAGTTTTCATCAAAAAGACTCCCTTTGTAAAATTGCGCGGCCCCTTGGGGCACACTACAAGTCTTCAGCTTACTATCATAACATATTATGCGTGCGTTGGCTAGATTATTTTTGAAAAAATGTATTTTCATGGGGGGCACCCATTGGCCTATTGAAAGTGTAGGGGCGACCATTGGTCGCCCGCCGACTTGGCGCAGCAACGCGTTTTCCCGGAAAGATTTTTCACAGACAAACGGGCACGGGCGAGCAATGCTCGCCCCTACAAGAGTTTTTTGACAAACTGAGTGAATCAAATTTGATTCACTTTTTCGGTTTTACCACCCCAGAGTGAATCAGTTCTGATTCACTTTGGCGGTCCTCGTGCGTATTTTGCACAATCTCTCAGAATTGGTCTAATCATAAGTACACTTCCTTTCCGTGCTACATCGTTATTCCGTATAACCCTCTTGAATACACTTTCCGGGGGAGAAAAAAGAGCCCGGAGAACCTTACCGATTTGGTAAGGCCCTCCGGGCTCTTTCAATATTTTCTCTGTTCTATCCGGGCGTAAGGGTACACTTTCTCCGCAAATCTTGATGTGAATTCAATAAAAATCAAATAATACGCATAGTAGCGTCAATTGCACAGTTATATAGATAATAAAAGAAACCGTGTACATCAAAATAAATGCTGAAGAAAAATGTCTAATTTGCCGCTCGCCCCCAGACTTGGGAACACAACAGGCAAGCCGCTGGCAACGACCGTACACTGACTCTGCAAGGGTCTTACTTCTTACAACCCAAGCGCGGTCACCCCATCTGACGCGTGGGGCAGCAGGAGTATCATTATGTCCTCTCCCCGCCGTGGGTTCTGGTCTGCCTTGACCTTGCTGTGCGCCCCACCGAGAGAGTAAAGTACCTGTTATGCTGTGTATTCGGTTGTAAAGGTGCTAGTGTAGAATAAATCTACGATTTTAATATACGCTTTTCGTTAGCAGTCTGTCAATAGCAAGTGCTAATTGTTTACACAGCATTCACAATTCAAGGCGATAGTCCGCCGATGGCGGTTTGCATTAGCAGGGCTTTCACAACATTCGAAGCATTCCTCAAACGGCAATTATCTTTTCTTGATTACCACATAAGTTCAAGTTTTAAGATTACATTTTCTTAGCATAAGAGAGCCTAGAGTTGGCACTGTCACAGGTCAGCCATTGGCCCTGCCACGGCTCGTTCTGCTTGGCGGTTTCAAACCAGTTTACAGCGCTCGTTGCTTCCTCATCCGCGTCGGTGCGCACGGTCACGGCCCAGTAATAGCGGGTGCGCGGGGCAGTTTCCAGATGGGCTTTTGTACCGAGTGAATCCAAATCGGCAAAGCCGGAATCGTACAAAATCTCGGTTAACTGCGTATCAGCGGCAATGATAAGCCGCACGGCGGTCTGCTTTGTACCGTGGGCGTCCTCGACCTGCCAGGAAAAGCTCAGCTGCGGCAAAGTATATCCCAGCGGATTGACCAGATGGTTCAGCTTGCAGTGGGTGATTTTCATAGATGAACCTCGTTTACAGTGTTTTCAATGCGAAATAAAGGCCCCAATCCTGATCGTTTGCATAGGGGTCTGCGCCGCGGGCAGACGCGCCGTTGACCGTGATGGGGTACACATAGGCACAATGGGCGCGGCCGTCGGCATCCAGCAGGCTCAGCACCGCGCGTAGGGAATCCTCACCCCTTTGCTGCGATGCGACATCCCCCGTCATGCGCCCCCAGTCCCGCAGGGCCAGCCCAGTCAACGCGCTCCAATAATGCGGAAACGTGTCACCGTAGAGCTTGCGCTTGCCGAACCAGTAGCCGTCCCAGTGACGAATCGCAACCTCCCGCAGATGGTAGCTCGGCTGAATGCCGTTGAACAGCTCCAGCACGTCCAGCTGTTTTCGGGCGGACACAAGGTAGCTCTGCACCCCGGTCAGTTTGTAAGCCTGCAATAAAATATCTGCCGCGGGCGCGACAATGCTCTGCTCATAATTGACCTCCAGCGCCGGGTAATCGGTTCCGTTCGCCGCCAGATAATCCGCGTGATGCAGGAACTCTGCCATCAGTGCATCCGCCTGTATGGTCAGGCCATTGCTCCGCAGTAAGGGAATCAACTCCGCCACAGGCATTTGAATCGGATAAAATCGGCTGCCACCCTCGGCGTAGTAGAATCGCAAAATTTTACAGGCCGTCTCAAGATATTCTTTTTTCTGCCACAAGTTGAAAAATTCAATGTACAATCGCGCATACCACGGCGCGTTGTACAGCCGCTTATAGCTGTTGTCACGGTGGTAGTCGTTGTATACTTCCCCTGTGTCCGGGTTTACAAGCTCACGCCGGACAAAATCGGCATAACGGTGCAGGGCTTTTTCCAGCATCGAATCCGGCCATTTTTGCAGATAAGCAGCCAACGCAAGCCCCATGCCGACGCGCTCTCGACCGGCATTGTAATCATAGCGTGGATCGTAAAATTGGCATTCTTCCTCATTGTCATAAATCAGGAACGCCCCATCCAGCCCGCTGCTGGGACGGCAGGATTGCTGCTTTTCCGCGATGAAACGGCATCTTCTTTCAGCCAGTTCCGGCAGTGGCGGCAGAGCTTTCAGTTCGCAGAAAGTTTCCACCCCGTCCAGCACCACGGCGCAGCGCATCTCACCGGGGGCATCGGCGCGGATTTTTGCCGTCAGCGTGCTGCCGCTGCGGGTAAAGGGCAGCGGTGCGCCGTTCAGCGTGAGCGCCGCGTGTTCAAACGCAAAGTTGGCATCGACGGTCACAGTGGTTTCTTCCCCTGTGAACAGCAGATATTTTTCCGCCCGGACGTCAATAAAGTGCGCGCAGTATTGTTTTGCCGTGTTTAAGAACGACGCCCGCCCTGCGTGGGGGAACAGCGTCCACGCCAGCGTGTAACGCTCCCCGGGGGCCAGCACGAATGGGGCCGGGTGCAGCAGAAAATCCCCACGGTCATTGCTGATGCGGGACAGGTCGCGCTCCACGCTGTAGCCGCCCAAAGCTCCCTCGGTCAGCACCAATCCCAGATGCGGGGCCGCACCACCCATGCGCAATGCCATGACATAGCTGACAGCACCGCCGCACCAGATGTGGGTATGGCATTTGTGGTGCATACATTCCCGGGCGGTGGTGTAGTCATCGTTGAACGTCGCATAGATGGCAATGTCGGTCAGCTTGGTAAAGACTTCCCGGTTTGTTTCGTTGATAAAGGTATACCGTTCCCGCAGGATGTCGCCCTCCCGCACCTGTTCGGTTTCCACCCGCAAGGGGGCTGCACAGCGGACTGTCCCCCATTCGATGTAGCCCTCGACCCAGTTCATGCGCGCAGGATCATTCTGTAAGACAAACTCTTCCATATCGGAGCCATTCCTTTCACAGCAGCTTTCCTGCTTCATTATGCACTTTTCTTACGAAAAACACCAGTAGTTTTTCGCTTGCTGCTGTGCAGAAATGCTCATTTTTATAATTTTGCTGTCAAGCTCTGCTCGATCAGGGTTAGCACGCGGGCGGCGGCGCGGCGGACCTCGGCGGGGGGTGATGCTGCCATCGGCCAGGCCCGCCAGCACGGCGTCACGGTCGGCGTCCGCGCCGGGCATCATCATATCAACCTGGGCATGCAGGGCAGCGGCGGGGTCGTACTTCGTACCCCAGTCGGTCATGACAAGGCCCTTGTAGCCCCACTCACAGCGCAGAATATCGGTGACAAGGTCACGGCGACAGCCGGTGTACGCGCCGTTGAGCTGGTTGTAACTCGTCATCAGGGCAAGCGGTTTACTCTCTTTCACGGCAATCTCAAAGCCGCGCAGGTAGATTTCGCGCAGAGCGCGCTCCGACACATTCTCATTGACGCCAAAGCGGTTATCCTCCTGGTTGTTGCAGCAGAAGTGCTTGATCGTCGCACCTACGCCGGGCTTGGACTGCATACCGCGCACATAGGCGGCGGCCATTTTGCCGGTGATGAGCAGGTCCTCGGAGTAATATTCAAAGTTGCGGCCACACAGCGGATTGCGGTGGATGTTCATGGCCGGGGCCAGCAGCAGCGTGACGCCGAACTCGACCAGCTCGTCGGCCACAGCCGCGCCGACTTCCTCCAGCAGCGCCGTGTCCAAGCTCTGGGCCAGCAGCATTTCCACAGGCCAGGCGGTGGCGTAGCGGTAGACGTGCTGGCCCTCGCCGCCGCACAGCCGCGCGGCAAGCTGGCGCAGCATGCCTCAGTTGTAGCACTCAATCAAAGCCTATCGGCGTGAGCGAATATAAGGTTACGAGTAACCTTACCGGGGAATTAGGAAAGCAGTTGCCTTCGGTGGAAGACATTCAGAATAAAATTAAACAAGTCTTCTGTAAATCTATTAAAAGTATCTTTATCGCATATTCTTACAGCGATTATCTGCATTTTTGACCACCATTTGACCACTACTGTGCAGTCGCCCTGCAAAAAGCCGAAAAGCCTGTTGTGACAACCACTAACAGGCTTTTTCTAGTTTTAGGTGCAGTTGTGCAGAGCCAACAAAATTTACGCTTCAACGTCGGTCTACACCGTCCTGTCGTGGTTCTCCGACAACTGCGATACGGCAGGTTTTAGGCTCGTTTTTGCTCGATGCAGCGTGATTTGTACTTGCAAAAACGCGGTGGTCAACGGTAGTCAGACCACGAATTGACCACTATTGGAAATTGACTACTTTACAAGATTGAAATACGCTGTAACGGCGTTTTTCATACATAAGCGATCGTAGCTCAGCTGGATAGAGCGTTCGGCTCCGACCCGGAAGGCCAGAGGTTCGAATCCTCCCGGTCGCACCAGAAAACCTCATTGCAATGTGTTTTTTGCAATGAGGTTTTTTGTTTTTGTTAGTGTTTGATTTTCAGAATAATTTTAGCAGCATATCGTCTGCCGCATCGGTGTACTGCCCTTTTCCTAGACGCTCGTTCCTCAGCCTGTTTATAGTGATTCGCATGAGGCGGATTTCTTCTGTAGAAAAAGCAGCTTTTTTATCGGCTGGGAGAGAATCAATTTTCAGTATCAGTCGCCCCGGTTTTTCTGTGCTATGCCCAAGCGCTTTCTCTCGGTAGTAATAAGGTGCAAGTGCTTTCAGCAGGATACTTTTGTTCGCACGGGTCAATTTGATTTTTCTCATAATCCAATCGCCTTTCCCAACTTTTCCTGTGCCTTTCGCTTGTTCTTGTCAAAGGCGTGGGCATAAATATCCAGCGTTGTGCTTGCCTGTGCATGACCCAATAGACTAGCCACCGTGCGCACATCTTGCTTCCCTCAGGCAAATGTCACCTTCGTTTCCAGCACGGTTGTGCCGGGATGGATCGCATTTTGAAAAGAGAGACCGCCCGTGTTGCCTGTGAGCAGCGAAAGAATCGCAAAGAGGGGCGGGATATTTCTGCAGTACGGCCATTCTTTTCAAATGTAGGTTGATTGTAGCTTTCAATTGTTGGCAACAGATTGACTACCAACTGACCACCGGCAGTGATTTTTATTGCCGGCGGTCAGTTTTTATCGTTGGCACATTGTTTTATATTGCTTGTGATGGGTGTTCCGTAGCAGTGCAGAACCAACAAAAAATCGCAGTGTATCATCGAATTGCGTGCCGCGTCGTAGTTCTCCGACCCGGAAGGCCAGAGGTTCGAATCCTCCCGGTCGCACCAAGAGCAGCACCTTATGGGGTGCTGCTCTTTTTGTTTTGCATGGATTTTATGGAGCAGTAAAAGAGCAGATTCGAACAGCCTGTGCCCCGCGCTTTGCGTCTCGCGGGGCAGAAACGCCCCGGTGGGGCGTTTCTAGGGCGCGGCTTGGCGAATCCCTTCGGGCACGCCAAAAATCACCTTGCAATGTACTTTACGCAGTAAAGCGGTGATGGTAGGACTTATATTTAACACACGGCAAGAAACAATTTCCGTTTCGCACATTGTAATGTTCGCAGAAAAAACTTATAATGCTTTTGAACCTGTAGGACACACAAAACGCGGAAAAGAGAGGGAATCATGAGAAAACTGTTCCTTTTGGAAGATGATCTGAGCCTGATCAGTGGGCTGACCTTTGCATTCAAGAAACAGGGCTTTGCACTGGATACAGCCCGGACACTGGCAGAAGCCGAGGTGCTGTGGTCAGACGGAAAATATGACCTGCTGGTGCTGGATGTTTCCCTGCCGGATGGCTCTGGCTTCGATTTCTGCCAGAAGGTGCGGCGCACATCCAACGTGCCGATTCTGTTCCTGACCGCTTCGGATGAGGAAATGAATATCATCATGGGACTGGAACTGGGCGGGGATGATTACCTGACCAAGCCGTTCAAGCTGGGTGTCCTGTTGTCGCGGGTCAATGCACTGCTTCGCCGTGCAAATGCGTCCAGCGCAGGAGAACCCGTACTGGAATCGGGCAGCATCACCGTCCGGCTGTTGCAGGGACAGGCGTACAAAAACGGAATCTTGCTGGAACTGACCAGCGCAGAGTACAAGCTGCTCTGCTTCTTTATGCAGCATCCGAATGCCGTGCTATCCAAGGAACAAATTCTGGATGCACTGTGGGACTGCGATGGGGATTACATTGACAGCAGTGCCTTAACAGTGTACATCCGGCGGCTGCGGATGAAGATTGAGGACGACCCCGGCAAACCGCAGATGCTGCTGACTGTCCGCGGCATGGGCTATAAATGGAATGGGTAAAGGTGCCGTATGAAAGTATTCGCAAACCGGGAGATCCGGATTTTGTTCCGGACAGTGCTGGCGGTCTGGGCGGTGGCATTGGCTCTCACGCAGGGCATCGTATGGCATACGACGCACGCATTCTCTTTCGCATTACTGTTGGTTTTTCTTCTGCTGGGCGGCTGTCTCTGGGGCGTGCTTTTTCGCTATTTCCAAAGGCAGAGCGCGCTTCTGGAACAGGCAGTCCAGCAAATCCAAAGCTGTCTGGATGGCAACCCGGATGCACGACTGGACTGCGACCGGGAGGGAGAATTTTACCGTCTGTTTCACTCCGTTAATGCATTGGCGGCAGTTCTGAGCGCACACGCAGACAACGAGCAGCGGGAGAAGCGTTTTTTGAAAAATACCATTGCAGATATTTCGCACCAGCTCAAAACACCGCTGGCGGCGTTGAATATCTACAACGGTCTGCTTCAGGACGAAGCTGTTTCGCCGTCGGAGGTCAAAGAGTTTGCAGACCTGTCCGAACAGGAGTTGGACCGCATCGAAACGCTGGTGCAGAATCTGCTCAAAATCACCCGGCTGGATGCCGGTTCGGTCGTCTTGGAGAAGAAAAACGAAAATGTTGCTGAAATGGTGCAGGACATCGCGCGGCAGTATCACTATCGTGCCAAGCAGGAACAGAAAAAGCTTGTTCTGTCCGGCTCAGAGGCGGTTACACTTTGGTGCGACCGTGACTGGATGCAGGAAGCTGTGGACAATCTTGTAAAGAATGCCCTTGACCACACAAAGAGCGGAGATACGATTCAGGTAGAGTGGAATGCACTGCCGTCCATGGTTCAGATCAAAGTGCGCGACAACGGCAGCGGCATCCACCCGGAAGATTTGTACCATATCTTCAAACGGTTTTATCGCAGCCGCTTTTCACAGGATACACAGGGCATCGGGCTGGGTCTGCCGCTGGCAAAAGCCGTTGTGGAAGCCCATCACGGCACCATTGAAGTAGACAGCGAGCTGGGAAAGGGCACGACCTTTACTCTGAATTTTCCGATTCCTACAAAATTGTAGGCTGCGTGTAGGCTTGCAGTAAGGTTGACGTGTTATCCTTTTCTGCACAGACAGAGATAATCCGTCTGAATCGAAGGAACCTGCAAAGTGAGGGATACACTATGGAACTATTAGAAGTCAACCATCTCTGCAAGACCTACGGCAGCGGAGAAACCGCTGTCCATGCGCTGAAAGATGTTAGCTTTTCAGTGCCGAAAGGCGAATATGTGGCGGTCGTTGGCGAATCCGGCTCCGGCAAAAGCACCCTGCTCAACCTGATTGGTGGACTGGATACGCCGACTTCCGGCAAGGTGCTGATTGATGGCAAGGATGTTTTTGCCATGAAAGACCGGGAGCTGACGATCTTCCGCCGCCGCAATATCGGTTTTATCTTTCAGGCATTCAACCTCATCCCGGAACTGACCGTAGAACAGAACATCCTGTTCCCGGTGCTGCTGGACTACCAAAAGCCGGACAGGGCATATCTGGAAGAACTGCTGACCGTGCTGAATCTGAAAGACCGTCGGAAGCATCTGCCAAGTCAGCTTTCCGGTGGGCAGCAGCAACGGGTAGCCATTGGCCGCGCCCTGATGACCCGCCCTTCCCTGATTTTGGCGGATGAGCCGACCGGCAATCTGGACACCCAGAACACCAGCGAGGTCATTGCCCTGCTAAAAGAAACATCCCGGAAATACGAGCAGACCATCCTGATGATCACCCACAACCGCAGCATTGCGCAGACGGCAGACCGGGTGTTGCAGGTATCGGACGGCTGCCTGACCGATTTTGGGAGGTGCCGGGAATGAGCAGCACAGAAATGAAAAGCTATCTGAGCCTGATCCCGATTTCTGCCAAGGTACGCAGACGGCAGAACCGCATGACGATTTTGTGCATCGTCCTTGCGGTGTTTCTGGTTACGGTGGTGTTCAGTATGGCAGATATGGCGATTCGGATGGAAACCTCAAACCAGCTGAACAAAAACGGAAACTGGCATATCATGGTAAAGGACATCTCCCCTGAAACAGCCGCAGAGCTTGCCGCACAGGAGGATGTTGCTGCATTTTCGGCGTATAGCGACATCAACGCTTCCCTTACGGAAAACTACTTTGCCGGAGATAAACGTGCCGCACTGGTAGGAGCAGATGACGCAATCCTTCAAATCTTTCCGGGAATGCAGTGTAGCACTGCCCCGGCGGATGGCGAAGTGCTCGTGACAGCAAACATCCGGGATTGGCTGGATGTTACGGTCGGTACAGCGATTCCGCTGACGCTCCCGGATGGACAGACCATTTCGCTTACTGTCGCAGGTTTCAATGAGGATACCTCCGATGCGAACCAGTATGATGCTGTTGTGCTGGTGATGAACCGCAGTACATTTTCTCAGATTGCCGCACAGGTAGAAGAATCCTTTGAAACACAGTATTTCATCCAGTTCAAGCCACGTACCAATTTGCGGCAGTCCATTGTGAACATCGAAAACAAGTACGGAATTTCAGAAGAAAAAATCTCCGAAAATACTTACCTGATGGCGTTGAACGCAAGCAGCAACAACGATTATATTGTAGGCTTATATGCGGTAGCGGCTGTGTTGGCTGGCATGGTCGTCCTTGCCGGAATTTTTATGATCACAGGCAGCATCAACAGCAATGTAGCTCAGCGTACCAGCTATTATGGAATGCTGCGTTGTCTTGGGGCAGGAAAAAATCAGGTTCGGATGCTTGTCCGGCTGGAAGCTCTTTTCTGGTGTAAAACTGCTGTTCCAGCAGGATGTGTGCTGGGAATCGTTTCCACATGGGGATTGTGTTCCTTTCTGCGTGGATTTATCGGCGAGGAGTTCAGCTCTTTACCAGTGCTTGGCATCAGCCCGGTCGGTATTATCTGTGGTTCTGCGCTGGGACTTATCACGGTTTGGTTCGCGGCATCTTCTCCGGCACGGCGGGCGGCAAAAGCTTCTCCGATCACAGCAGCAACTGGGAATGCGGTGGAAAATGCAGCGGATTCTCCGTGTCATGCTCGGTTGTTTGGAAGTCGTGCAGAGCTTTCTTTGGGCGTGAGCCATGCAACCTCGTCCAAAAAGAACTTGCTTCTGATGACAGGTTCCTTTGCGTTAAGCATTCTCCTGTTTTTGAGCTTTTCGGTTTTGCTTCGTTGGGTTGGATTTGCGCTGAATCCGGTGCAGTCCTACGCACCGGACTTATCGGTGGCTGAAACATCCGGGCAAAATGTCCTTGACCCGGTGCTGGTGGAGCAGCTGGAAGCTCTGCCGGAAGTCAAACACGCATTCGGGCGGATGTTTTGCCCGCTCCCGGCGGAATATCAGGGAAAACAGGGGTCCATCGACCTGATTTCATACGATAGTATACAGTTTGGCTGGGCGAAAAAAGACCTGATTGGCGGAACCCTTCCGCAGGAGCCGGAGGATGGCACATACCCTGTGCTGACGGTATTCGACAAAAGCAACTCCCTGACCGTGGGTGATACCATTCAGCTGGAGGATGCAAAGCTCACAGTCGTGGGTGTATTGAACGACAGCCCGTTCAGTAGTACCGATTCCCCGATTGTTATCTGCACCGAAGAAACCTTCCATCAGCTGACCGGGCAAAACCGCTATGCGGTGATCGATATTCAACTAAAAGATACCACAGCAGACGCAGCCATTGCACAAATACACACCCTGCTGAGCGACACGTTAAACAAGCAGGTTGTTTTTTCCAACCGAATCGAAGGAAATCGGATGATACAAAGCACCTACTGGGCGTTCCATCTGGTGGTCTATGCGTTTCTCATCGTGATTGCAGGAATCACCATTCTGAACATCATCAACAGCATTTCCATGAGCGTGTCGGCACGAATGAAGCAGTATGGCATCCTGCGTGCCATCGGGATGGATGATGCACAGCTGAAACGCATGATCTCTGCCGAAGCTGGCACCTATGCGGTGTCCGGTCTTGTGGTGGGCATTGCGCTGGGTCTTGTGCTGAATCGGAAGCTGTATATCCTGCTCATCACCCATTATTTCGGTGCAGCGTGGCAGGTGCCGTGGGGCTGTCTTGCCGTGATTGTCGTAGTCGTGCTGGCGGCTGTGGTGCTGGCAGTATATAACCCGGTCAGGCGAATCCTCATGCAGCCCATTACTGCAACCATCAGTGAATTATAAGCCAGAACAACAGATGCCCACCAGCTTATGGCGAAAACCATAGGTCGGTGGGCATCTGATTTACGAAAAGAATTAAATGCTGTTCGCTGATTTTCCCATTGCAAACCGTTGTAAAATATGGTATATACATTATACGAAACCACATTTTGAAAGAATCGTTCGCCGTTTAATGATGTGTAAAGTGAGGTGCTTGCCATGACCGCCGAGATC
>ERZ507086.1068-NODE-1068-length-11385-cov-9.424890_pt1 | contig 11385 bp, 10 predicted proteins | sample MGYA00512292_ERZ507086 | MGnify/ENA metagenome assembly ERZ507086
CTACCTGCTGAAGATGTATCAGCCAACATTTTGCATCCGAAATCCGAACCGTATCTCTGCTTGCAATCTTGCGTATTTCTCCACCATTTCAATCTCATCAAACACATATGCAACCGGACTCACTCGCATTGCCGCCCCATTCCCATAACTATTATTAGGCATTGGTATTTTTTCTGTATCTTCATATTTACAAATCCAGTCAATATACATCAAACCATATGCTTTATCTGGATATTTCTCGGTAAACTCGTAAAATTTTTTCGCCAATAAATATTTATGCTCACCATTGCCCAACGAAACCTTTCCATATTCTATAGTCCATTCTGCCAACGCAAAAGTCAATACTGAATCATCCGTAAAATGATCCTCATCATGAATCAAGTAAATTTCTTTATCTTTAACTCCAAATTCATATGTGGATCCTAATATATCTCCAAAAATTGCACCTATCATCTTCTCCACCTCGTTTTTTTTATAAATAGGTCTACTGCATCAGAACAATCCTACATTCACTTTGAATTCCCTGTACATCTCTGTTTCTGATTCCCCCACAGTTATAATTCAAACCTTTTACTTGTCACCCCAAAGCGTCTTAGCTCCAAACCTTCAAGTGTTTCTATATGAAACTCATGAGCCGGCATTTCTAGCTCCAGCCATTGCAACATTGGCAAATTCACTTTTAATGATCTAAGATACCAATCCGTTCTTTCTTGTTCATATTCTCTTGGTACAAACAATTTTAGCCTTTCGATACTCGGAATAGAAAAAATCTCCAATATTCCCGGATCTTTCCCCATATCTTCAATGAATAACTCCGAAAGATTTCCCAAATTTCTTAACCCTCTCAGACTACTTAGACAGCAATGTTTTGGTGTTAAGCTTTTAAGTTCTGACATTTTTGAAATTGTTTCAATTAATTCTTTCTGCATTCCCACAACTTCCAAATATCTTATGCTCTTTATTTTTTGTAACGATGAAAAGTCCTCAACTTTTGTTAAACGCAAATTCAACGCTTGCAATTTAGAGCATTTTTCTAGACTTTGAAAATTCTTTAGCTCCCCGCCAATTAAATTTAATTTACACAGATTCGGCGCTTTCTCAACCGCGCTCAAATCTTGCAGATGGTACGCAGTTATTTCAATAATTTGATTATTGGAATTTTCTTTCGTTAATATGATTGGTTCTTTTTTACTACTTGACATATATATTCTTCACTTCCTGTATACTTATATTTATTTCTTTGCACAATTACTCTCTTAGTTTCTTATTGGAAAGTCTTGGATATAACGGATATGCAAATACTATTAGACAGTTCCTACTTTTTTCTTGTGCATACGTCCTTTTTTTAGTATATCATTATAAAATGCAAGGACAATATCTCCACCATAAAACACCTCCTGGTTTTTCCACTGTATGAGGTGTTTTCTCATAAATCGAGAAACATATTCTTCAAATATTTCAGTCTCAAAAAAGTATGTATACTCAAAAACACCTATAGTATCTATCCTTTTTACATTCATTTCTGATTCTTTTGATCCATAATACTTAATCTCAACTTTCAATCTTCCCTGGTTTTTTGTTCGAAACTCCGTTTCAAACACATAATTCATCCAATCGTAATCCGACAAAGTAAGTTTTGTATTTATTCGATCTTCAAAAGGGATGTTTTTGAATACAATATCATCCATCACTACAAACTGTAAATCTAATATTTTTGAATCTTTCATTTTCACTACCTCCCCTAATTCGCTTTTTCTTTCTTGGTTTCCCTTGTCCATACTTATACTCTAGCTCACAGCATGGGACAAAAAAGGGATATCTTCAATCACTAACATGAGAAACACAAAACCTGCCCCAGATATAGCCAACTATGCTATATCCAGGGCAGGTAAAACTGTCGTATTTTTAGAGAAAAATGTCAAAAGGACAACTTATACATCCTATAATTAACTCTGGATTACTATCCTTCTTTCATACTGTTTGCCAATTTATCTGCAGAAATCCAGCCTGATGGATGAGCTATGTTTACAAATACAACCTTTGTATTATCACTTTGAATTTCATATTTTTTGAATTCATTCGCTTCTATACCAAGTGCTTTCATAAGTCTTTCAAAAAAGCCTTTTCCCCCACATACAAAAACCGTTACTTTTTCTCTTTGATTTGTAAGTAATTCAATTTCTTTTAAAATATATTCTCTGTACTCTTTCGCATAATTGATCACCGCATTCTCATCATACCCTTTTGTGCTGAAAGTCCCTCCTCTCTTATTTACATTCATATATGCTGCTTTTGAAGTGAAAATAAACTCCTCTTTTTCTTCTAAGCCAAAATATTGTTTCATAGCATTATTTATTTTTGTTAACATTTTAGGCTTATTATTTTTCTCTGGATCAAGCCAATCCAACAGCCAGGTATTCACATTTTTTGGATTCAATTCAAACCCCGGAAAATAATTTTTAATGCATGTCTTTGCCGAATCATTGGCTTCCTTTAACAGAAAAATGTATTCAAATCCCTCTCCTACGTCAAATGTTCCTACACATCCATCCAAATTAAATGCATTTTTTAAAACATATTCCCAAGAAGTTTCTTCCTCACTCAAGAAGTCCTTATTTTCGCTACAATTTTTACAATTATCTTTGTCGAAAAATTGTATAAAATGTGATGAGATCGTGTTCCCTTTTTTCTTGTAATGTTCTTTTATAAATATTTCGCTAACACATATTTTTTCTGGACTATTATGAATTGCCTCACTTAATTTATTCACTTCTTCCACTTGCTTTGCTTGCCATGTTTCAAATAATTCTTCAAGCGTACTGCACTCCGTAAGTTCTTTTATTTCTTTTTTCATTAGTGTTCCCCCTTATACTGTTCGCTCGCTTTCTTTATATCTTCCTTCACCATATCCACCAGTTTTCCCGGACTTAATATTTTCACATGTACTACATACTGTAACGCCCATTTTCTCATTGCTTCCAGATTAACCATTACTCGAACCGTTACCTCATCCTCTGTCTCATCTGAGAACTTGATGTCTTTTCCAAACCAATCAATAATTTCACTCACCAAATATTTTTTAGCGCGAAATGTTACTGCTGCACTTTCTCCAGTAAACATATAAATATGCTCTGCCATATGTTTCGGCAGATTCAGTCCATTCTCCAAACCTTTCACCTTTTTCATCGGTTTAACTGGCACAGGAAGTATCTCTATATCTGTAATCCGATCCAGTCGATAATTCGCAACATTGTCATACTTATCATAATTGCAGATTAAATAATATCGGCCATTAATTGCGGCAATTTGATATGGATTGATAATATATCTGCGTTTTTCCCCTTTTTCATTTTCCCGTGGATACATTTTCATATCTGTATGATACTCATTATAATAGAATGCCACCTGCCTGCCTTTTGTTATCGCTTTATCCAACATCTCTATCGTATAAAAGAGCTGTTTGTTTTGCGGTTCAGTATCCGGCATCGTCTGAATATGTTTTACCCTTGACTTAAAATAGCAATTAGACAGCCCTTCTAACTTCTCAATCAATGCTTTGCATTGACTATATGGGATATGTTTTGAAAAGAGAAGACTGTCAATCAATAACCGAAGTTCGGAATCCGTAAAATCTTTTTCCAGATACCAATCCGTAAATATAATCTCTTCTTCTCCATTTTTACCTTGACGAATTGATTCACTATATTCTACTTGATATCCGAAATCAATCAAATTCATTAAATTCCTCTTAACCGCTTTTCGGTCAACCTTCATATCATATTCCCGTTCTAGAATATCCATAATTTCTCTTTGGCTGAGGCGGTGATTTTCATCCGTATATCGCTTTAATATATCAAGAATATTTATAATGATCATCTTTTTGGGTTGTTTTGTGTACATGGTAAATCTCCTTTTATTCATCATATCACACGCTTTTATTTGAAAACAATATATAATATCCCTTTAATTACCTCTATATCCAAACCATTCTTTCTGCCTTTCCAAATCGCGAATTTGGGTAATCTTATTTTGTACTGCACACCTCTTATATAATTCATACGTAGTTAAAACCAAAATCTCCGAAGGCAAATATTTAACAGCCTTAAACATCTCAACCTCACTGTCATCAAAATAATCTGCCTCGTTTTTATTATTTCCTTTTTCATATTTATCTGCAAACTGTCCTTTACGAATTACTTCCGTCCAATAACATGCATTTTCCTCTGACATAGATATATTTATTAAGTATCTAAATACATCTTCTCTTGTAAATGGATATACACTAAACAATATATTCTCATCTACTAATTCCGGATAGTTTACATCTGCCATGCATAATGCCAATATTTCCATCATTTCAAACTCGGTATCAGGTTTGAGATATTGAAATCTCACTTCTTCTTCCGGGGTCATAAATCCTGTTTCAATCATATTTCCCCATGAACAAACAAAATTTTCTGTTTTGTCAATTTTTAAGCCCTCGCAAATATCCATATCAAGTTTTGTAGTTCTTTTTGTTGGTAGGAAATAATAGATTTCCGCAATAAATTCTTCTGTCTCGTTGTAAGCACTTGTCGTTTCTTCTATTAACCCTATAGAACCATCTGTTAATTTGACACAATTCTTAATGTAATCTAATTTAGTCTTGCCTTCTGGTAAAACAGCAATCCCTATTGGTTGTATTTCATCTTTTTCCACAGAACCCAACCACAGAATTTCCTGTCCACTATCATGAAAGAATGCTTCTATTTCCCGTTTCGCCGTATTATAAAACAGTTCTCCAACTTCATATTCCGTCAAAGAAAGATTTGAAAAGGGATAATTTATACTCGTTGTCTTCATAGCATCATAAGGCAGCAGATTGAACAAGCCAAGAATAAACACACAAGACTGCGTTCTTACAGTAACTGTCAAATCATATTTTCTTGCCAAATTTCCAATAAACGCCGCTACCCATAATTGTTTCAAAATTTCTTTATTTTCCTTTACTTTCTCCCGAATGAAGTTCATTCCCATTGCATATGCTTTATTGATTTCGTCTTCACACGCTTTTTCATTTCCTTGACAATATCTATTCAAATATCCTCGGTACAACTCTTTGCAATACTGCTCAAATTTCTCCCAGCCACTTGTATAAATAAATTCCATTTTTTCCATTCACAGTTCTCTCCTCTTTGGTTTTTATAAATAAATCTTAACTCTTCACATGTACCAAAAAAGGAACACGCTTTGCCCCCTAAAAAAGTCCGCATTTCTGCGACCTTTCCTTCCGCTATCCTCTATCCCCTCTCTTTACCTCACCTCATAAACGACCTTCACAAAAGCACCTCTTTTGTTACATCTATATGTAAAGAACTATCTGTTTTTTTACATTTAAAACACGCTATACCAAGTTGTAAAGATTTTACTTTCAACTTCATTTATAAAAAAAGCTATAAGATTCCACTATTAGAATTCTTACAGCTTTCATTCTCATCATGTCACATCCCTAAATTATAATTATTTATCTTGTAACACTCACACAAAAATCTATGGGTTATTTTCGGGTTATTTCTTCCCCACAAATATCTTCCAAGTATTGATTTTACTGACTTTTTAAGGAGTTCTTCGAAGAGTGCCGTGGCATATAAATAGTATTTTTATCATTGTTCTTATAACGCCTCTTCCTTTTCCACTATTATAGCTGATCGTACTTGGCCGCACTCCCTTTTGCCTTATCTACCGGATACTTTGCTTCATTCTGCGACATCTTCATATTTATGATTTCATCTGCATCCAGTTCCAGTTTGTCTAACAGATTCTGACTATAAACCAAAACATCCGCCAATTCCTCCTTGACATGTTGCAGATCATATTCTTCATCAGACCACTGAAAACACTCTAATAACTCTGCTGCCTCAATTACGATTGATTTTGCAAGATTTGCCGGCGAATGAAACTGATCCCAGTTTCGATCTTCTGTAAATTTTCTAATTCTGTCTATTGTTTCATACTTCATAATTAAATACTCCTTTATTTTACTACTTCTAACAATGCTTTCTGACAAAGTGAAATTATTCAGTTCAGCATTTTTAGAGCGTGTCTGAAAAAGGCTTTCTGCAAGATGTGCGTCACAATTTGTGGGATATTTTGCCCGGATGAGGGCGCCGTAGCGGGCTACGGCAACTGAATTCGGGTGAAATATCCCGCAAAGTGGGGCGTGCAGATTGCGGGAATGATTTTTCAGACACGCTCTAATGTTTCATCAACACTATTTTATACATGCAGATTTTTCTGCATCTCTTCTTTAAATTCTCTTCCTTTAAACAATATCACTGCTACAAGAAACAGGAAACATATTAACGCTCCAAACATACTTACTGTTGGATTTTTCACCACTTTGCATAAGAGTAAGATTCCCGGAAGAATCAATCCGTATCCGGCAGCCATAATTTCGTAAATAAGATACTCTCGCACAGGACATTTCCGCACCTTAGCGATTACAAACATCGCTGTAAGTGTAGATACACTCATGATCGGCAGCACAAGATCTACAGACCAACTGTGCCAACCGGTCAGTGCATCCCATATAAAGCAGATAACAGTACCGATAAAAAGCTGCCACATCGCATTTTTCAGCAGGTTATAGCGTTTAAAAAATCCAATCGATGAGGCAATCCACATTGTCACAACGCCTCCGGCTGTGAATAAGGTCCAGCGAATTCTAGGATGGAAATTATACTCCGTAACAAGCATTGCTGCAACAATTGCAATACACAGAAAGCTATAAATTTTATAGACTTTCATTTCCTGTTCGCTTGGCTCATCTGTCTTTGGAAATTCAGGTTTTACTTTTTCAGATGCAATTCCCTGTTCTTTTAACAAGCGATAAAAATTACGTTCAATGTTCACTGTGTCGTATCTGGATGTAAATGCAAATGATAATTTATCCTGAAAAGAACACAAACACAATTCAAACTTAGGAGTGTTTGTGTACACACCAAATCGTTCAATATAAGGCACATAACTCGCATGCATTTTAACCGCACTCATATTAGAGAAGATTGCTGTCGTGTTCTTCTCTGAATATTTTGCCCCGGCCTGAATACATAGATTTTTCAATTCCAAAGGTGCAAGCCTCAGAATCGGATGCAGTTCCAAAGCAAGCAACTCGCTGATATGTGCTGACATCTTTTCTTTTGTCAGTTCTGTCTCAAAAAATTCTTTTGTATATTTCAGTATTGCCTCAAAACTTTGATCTTGTGTAGTAAAATTATATCCCGGCTCGATCCAATTAAAAAAATTCAGCATCGATAAAGACGGGAAAAACTTTCTTAAGTTAACCGGAACCATTAACACGACCGGCTTTTTCTTTTGCATCTTAGACATTTCTTCATTTATTGCCATCATAAATAATGCTGTCAAAAAGATTGTCATAGATACTCCGAGTTCCCTGCTCCGCTTCAATACTGCCTGAACTGAAACAACAGATTCATGGACGTGCAGATGATTTCCATCTTTCTTTCTTTTCCGTATCTGGAAAGCATGTAGTTTTCTTTTTTTCGGTCGTTTCTGATCTTTTGAATAATATTTCAAAAAACCATCAACTTCTTGATCTTGTACCGTCATATCTTCTGGTAACAATGAAACTGGTTCTAATCCATTTACTTTGTGAATAAGATAGAGATAATTTTTTACCAGTTCTTTTAAAAATTCTGTCGCTCCTGTGCCATCTGTCAATACATGGAATACTTCGAAGTTGATTCGTTTTTTATAATAGGTTACTTCAAAAAGCAGTGTCTTCTTATCCTTTATATAGAGTCTACTACAAGGCTCTTTGTACTCTTCCTTTACAATCGGTCGTAAATTACATGGCTCAAGATAATGCCAGAATAATCCTTTGCGAAGCACCATTAAAAACGTAGGAAATATTTCTATTGTCTGATTCAATGCTTCCTGCAAAACGTCAGGATTTACTTCTTCTTTCAATTCGCAGTAAAAACGAAACACTCTCGTATCTTTTTTATTACTGGCAGCAGAATATAATTTTGCTGCATTATCTAGTTTTCTCCAACGTGCTTTTTTCTTACTCACAGTGTTTCCTCTTTCAGAAATTCATTGATATAGGTGAAACTTTCCTGTACATGAAGCTGCTTGATCCCCAACGCAAAATATCCATGTAATGCATCTTTGATCCGATGTATCTCCACATAATTTCCAGCCTCTTTTAAGCGCTTCCCATATGCTTCCCCTTCATCTCGAAGTGGATCAAATTCACATGTAAGAATCAATGTATCAGGTTGATTCGCTAAATCTTCTGCTATGTATGGTGCAAAATAAGGATTCTTCTTATCCTCTTTATTTCTCGCATAAAGATCAATATAATCCTGCATCTTCCCAGCTGTCAAAAGATAATCTGTTCCATTTTCCTTAACAGATGGAAATGGTGAATTTTCTGTATAATCATTATATGTAGCCGGATAGATCAGTATCTGTCTTTTTGGCATAAATTCTCCACGATCTCTAGCCATCAAAGATAATGCTGCACAAAGATTCCCTCCGGCACTATCTCCGATCAATGTAATATTTTCGGGTTTTATGTTGAGCATAAAATCTCCGGAATATAATGTTTTCGCAACGGCATAACAATCTTCCAGACCTGCCGGGAATTTATCTTCCGGTGCCAGTCGATATTCAACTGCAACTACATATTGTCCGGTTGCATTAGCAAGCCGGGCACAAATTCTTTCATAATTATCGATACTCTCTGTAACCCAGCCACCGCCATGTATAAACAAAAGCATCTTTTTATCTTGAATATTATGTTTCTTTTCTTCACTCTCACGAAAACTTTTTTCAGTTGGAAAGAAAATACGAATCGGAACTGCATGACTCCCGTTATATATTTTCTCATCTATTTTTTTATAAAAAATCTTCATCGGATCCAATCGTTTTAAATCCGCCATATGACGAAATGCTTCTACTTCCACACCATCAAAAGACAGAGCTTTCAAAATCTTCTTCGCTGTCTGATTAATCAATACTATATTCTCCTTATACCTGTTCTTATGTCTGTAAAAGACTACAAGCCCATTATATCATAAAGTGCTTATTAAAGTGAATTTAATATTGCAAAAAGCACCAGCCAACTGAATGACTGGTGCTTTTAACATCAATATACTTTATTTTGTATAAACTGTATTCCCTTTTGCAATTACTTCAACAAGCTGAAGTTCCTGGTCAAGAATACAAAGATCCGCATCATAGCCTTCTTCAACCTTACCTTTTCCTTTGAGCCGAAGAATATCTGCCGGATTAGATGTAATTGTAGAAATAGCTATTTCTAAAGGAATTTCTGTTTTAAATACACATTCCTTTACTTCCTTCAGAAGGCAGCTGGACTGTCCAACGCCCATTCCAAGGAATTCGCCATCACTACTGTACATCGGAAGGCTTCCCTGTCCATCAGAAGAAATTGTCATGCGGTCAGGATTTACTCCTGCATCCAGCATCCGTTTGATACCATTACATACACGTACCTCATCACAGATAGTTTCCCAATAGTCAATATCTTCATTTCCGGTAAAGTCTACTGCTCCGCCTTTCAGCGCATACTCAATCGACTTGCCAAAAAGCATCTCATTTCGATTGATATGTGTTGGCAGTATTTGAGAAGCCGGTATCTCTGTCTCATCTACCACTCGTTCAATAAGATCTAAGCATCTCGGACTGTCGCCAAGATGAACATTTACAATACCTGCTTTCCCAGAAAGAACACCGCCAAGTCTTGTATCCGCAACGACACGCGCAAATTCCTCAAAAGTCGGCTGTGAAGAACGATGATCAGAAATCGCGATTTCTCCGGTTCCAATGATTTCCTGAATCATCATAATATCTTTGACAATACTGTCCGTCAACGTGTGAACCGGAATCTGATAACTGCCTGTATAACAGTATGCAGACATTCCCTGCTCATTCAATCCTTTTGTCTTTGCAACCAGTGCACACATATCACGACCGATTCCATCCGTTCCAAGGCAGCCAACAACTGTTGTTACTCCAAACTTCGTAAGTCCTTCCATAGTTGCTTCCGGAGTACGATTGGCGAATCCACCTTCGCCACCGCCTCCGAGTACATGAACATGACTATCAATGAATCCCGGAGTTAAAAGTAACCCCTCTCCATTGATCATTTCTGCCTCAGAAAGAAATCCGTCTGCGCATATAGAGCCTGCATCTTTAATCTTGACAATCTTATCATTGATTATAAGTACATCTTTTTTCCCCAGATGCTGTGGGGCATAGACATCAATATTCTGAATTAATTTCATCATAAATCACTCTCAATTATCAAATGTATGTTTTAGAATCCAATTCCAACTGCAATAAGAATTGTAATAATTGCACCAATCATTAATACACCAAGGAATTTCCACATGAATTTAATCCAGTTAGACCACTCAATCTTTGCAATTGCAAGAGATCCGATCAGACATCCTGATGTAGGAACAATCAGGTTTGTAAATGCATCACCAAGCTGGAATGCAACTACAGCTGTCTGACGTGAAACACCTAACAGGTCTGACAGTGGAGCCATGATTGGCATTGTAATCGCAGCCTGTCCGGTTCCGGATACAACGAAGAAGTTGAACACGGACTGGAACAGATACATAAGTACTGCTGCAACTGCTCCGGAAACTCCAGACAGTGCATTTGAAATATTATACATAATTGTATTAATAACCGTAGGTGTTGTTGGATCAGATCCACCAAGAACCTGCATGATGCCCTGTGCCATAGCAACAACAAGTGCAGCACCGATCAGGTCTTTTGCTCCATCTTTGAATGATGTTGCGATATCATTCAGTTTCATATCGTTCAGTTTAAAGATAACTCCAATCACACCGGAAACAATTCCCATAATGAAGAACTGAGTAGCAATCTCTGGCATGTAGTATCCTTGAGTCATAACTCCCCAAACTACCCATACTACTGTAGCAGCCAGTGTCAGAAGAACTAAAATGTGTCCAAGACCAAATGAATGTCCTTCGTCAATTCCTGTTTTTTCATTCTGCTCACGGAAATATGCATCGGTCTTATATGCGATTGAGATTGTCGGAGTCTTTTTGATCTTTGATGCATAGAACATAGTCATTCCACAGCCGAGTGCTGTAAATACTACCCACATTACCATACGGAATCCTGCTCCGGAGAATACGTCAATACCTGCAATACCCTGTGCAATACCTACAGAGAATGGATTCATCCATGATGAACCGAAACCAATCTGTGTTGCAACATAAGTAACAAGAACTGCAATAACTGAATCGTATCCAACTGCTACAAACAACGGACAAAGAATCATAGTAAACGGAAGTGCTTCTTCTCCCATTCCAAAAACTGCTC